>JAESFP010000061.1_pt1 | contig 195231 bp, 183 predicted proteins | sample 9266181 | NCBI WGS metagenome assembly JAESFP01 (sample SAMN14502547, study PRJNA617102) | algae metagenome | isolation source: Pegethrix bostrychoides GSE-TBD4-15B and co-occurring heterotrophs from... | place: USA: Grand Staircase-escalante National Monument, Utah | collected 2006-08-15
CTGACCAACACATTTTTCGAGGGTATTTCGATGACGAAGATCTGGGCACGGCGCAGTTCCTCCAGCGCGCAGAAGGTCTACTGGACGCTGAACGAGCTGGGCGTTCCCCATGAGCAGATCGACGCCGGGCGCTCCTTCGGGATCGTCAAGGATGCCGAGTACTTGGCCAAGAATCCCAATGGGGTGGTGCCCACCCTGGAGGAGCCGGACGGGTTCGTATTGTGGGAGTCCAACGCCATCGTCCGCTATCTGGGCGCCAAGCACGGGGAGGGGACCTTTTGGCCTGCAGATCCCCAACGTCGCGCCGACGCCGACCGGTGGATGGATTGGGCGACCACAACCGCCATCCCCGCGATCAATCCTCTGTTCGCCAAGCTGGTCATGCGTTGGAGCGAGGCGAAGGATCAAGCCGAGATCGACGACCATATCCGCCAGTCCGATGAAGTTCTGAAACGCCTGGCGATCACCCTGGCCCGCCAACCCTATGTCGCGGGCGAGCATCTGACGGCCGGCGACGTGCCGCTGGGCATGATCATCAACCGTTGGTTCAGCCTGCCGATCGAGCGGCCCAAACTGCCGGTGATCGAGGACTACTATGCGCGCCTCTCCGAACGGCCGGCCTATCGGCGCAATGTCATCGAGGCGCCTGCAGTGATCTAATATCGAGTGGGGACTGGTGTCTCCGCGCGCGCTAGCCGCGTGACGTCAGGCGACGGACAGGACCGTGCGATCGCCAGACATTGTCGGCCGCGCCACGCCCGACATGCTCCGCTTTTGTTCGCGTTGGTTTCAGGCTGGACCGGATCGGCTCTTATGGGGCGTTTGTAGCACCGGGCCCGAAAGGCAGATTCAAAGATCTGTCCGGCCTAGAAGTAGCCGGCGTTCTCCAGGTCCTCGGACAGGCTCGGGCCGGTCGGCGTCCAGCCCAAGGTCTCGCGCGTCCAGGCGGCCGACGTCGCTGCGTCCATGCCCGCGAACGTGGCGAACCAGTCGAAGTGCTCGATAGGGCGGCTTTCGACGGGAAGGGACAGGCCCTTGCCGATCGCGGCGGCGATGTCTCTAAACAGGACACCCTCCTCGGCGACGGCATGATAGCGCTCGCCGCCCGCGCCGCGCTCGATGGCCAAGCGGTAGAGGCGGGCGGCGTCCGCACAATGGACCGCGGACCACCGGTTGTCGCCCTTGCCGATATAGGCCGCCACGCCCTTCTCGCGGGCGAGATCGATCAGTATCGGCACGAAGCCGTGGTCGCCGGCACCATGGGTCGTCGGCGCGAGGCGAACGACTGAGGCGCGAACACCCTTCGCGACCAGGTCATCGGCGCCGCTTTCCGACCGGCGTGGCGACGGGCCCGACGGCCGGTCCCCCTCGGTCGCGACGCGCCCCTGCGCAAGCATGGCCGTGCCCGAGGTCACTAGGATCGGCTTGGTCGTGCCTTCTAGCACCCCGCCCAGGACTTCGATGGCGCGGCGGTCCTGCTGGGCGTTCTCAGCGAACTTCGAGAAATCATGGTTGAAGGCGGTGTGGATCACGCCGTCGCAGGCGGCGGCGCTCCCGGCCAGGACGTCGCTGTCATCGAGCGTGCCGCGCACGACCTCGGCCCCGGCCGCTTCCAGCTTGCCCGCGCCGGCGTCGGAACGCGACAAACCCAGAACCCGATGCCCGTGAGCGATCAGCTCTTGGACGACGGCCGATCCGACGAACCCGGTGGCGCCGGTGACGAAAACACGCATGGGAGAGCCCTCGGAGGATTTCACTTCGGCCAGACTGCGCGTTAGTCTTATCCTGTTAAAGTAGTGATCATATACAGGTATAAGGCCTAACAGGATGAACGCGCTGGTTTCAGGAGAGAACAAGCTCGGCGCCTATCTGCGCGATCGCCGTCACCGGCTGGACGCCGTCGCCCTGGGCTTTTCCAGTCCTCGCCGCCGCACGCCGGGCTTGCGCCGCGAGGAGGTCGCCCAGCGCGCCCACATCAGCGCCACCTGGTACACTTGGCTTGAGCAGGGTCGGGGCGGGGGGCCGTCGGCCGACGTGCTGGACCGCATCGCCCGCGCCCTTATGTTGACCGAAGTCGAGCGCGAGCACCTTTTCCTTCTGGGTCTGGGTCGACCACCGGAAGTCCGCTACCGCGAGGCCGAAGGCGTGTCGCCGCGACTGCAACGGGTTCTCGACACGCTGAATCCTAGCCCAGCCATGATCAAGACCCTGACCTGGGATGTCGTCGCCTGGAACCGCGCCGCCACCGTTGTGCTGGCCAATTACGGCGATCTGCCAGCCGAGGAGCGCAATATCCTGCGGCGGATCTTCTGCGATCCACGGTCCCGAGCGATCAACGAGGAATGGGAACACGTGGCCCGCTTCGTGGTCGCCGCCTTCCGCGCCGATGTCGCGCGCGCAGGGGCCGGGGCCGAGACCTCGGTCAACGCCCTCGTTGATGAACTTTGCCGGCGAAGTCCCGACTTCGCGGCCATGTGGGCCGAAAATGACGTCCGCTACTATGGCGAGGGGATCAAGCACCTACGCCATCCGGCTCTAGGCCAGATCGCCTTCGAATATTCCGCCTTCGCGGTCGACGGCCGGCCGGACCTGGGGATGATCGTCTACAATCCGGTGTCGCCGGAAGAACTCGAGCGGGTGCGGGCGCTGGTGGAAGCAGGTTGAGCTAACTCTCCCTAGAGGATCGAAGCCTTCATTGGCGGCTGAAGGCTGACATTCGGCGAGCCTATTGTGGCCAGCATCCGCTTCCACCTGAGACCTCGGGGGGTGGTCCGCTTTTCGGCAAGGAGACCAATGTCCGCTTTGGGGCGACGCATTGATGACCGCTTACGACCCATCTCAGACGGCAGCTTGGCGCTGCGAGATGACACGCCATAGTCTCCCGGATCGCGAGCTTGGCTGGCCCTCCACCGGCCGGATCCATTGGGCGGGCCCCCAACGTCGGAGCCGGCTATATCGACGGGGCTATCGGCTCAGGTGAGCCATCGGCGGCCAGTTGGCAACGCCCGCAAGGGCCCCGCCAGAAGTCTCAACCACTAATTGATTTATCTTCATAGCCGTGGATCACTAACCAGGAAAATGGAGGGCTCCTCTTGCTGTCTGGACCAGATCCGAAACTCGGGTCTTTGACCCGGGGCTGGCGCTGCGCATGCCATAGTCCTCAAGCGCAGAACCTGTTCGCACGGGTCGATGAGGCAAGGTCTCGCCGATCGATCTTGAAGGGCATAGCCGCGTGTCTCTCGGCCCCCGCCCTCGGTGTCGTCAGTCCCGCCTTCGCTCAGGACGCCGCGAAGCCGGTCGTGCTGAGGAACGCCCGTATTTTCGATGGGACCAGCGGCAAGCTAATCCAAGGCAAGAGCGTGCTCGTGGAGGGCAAGCTCATCAAGGCGCTCGTGGCGTCCGCAGAGGTGGTCGCCGATGCGGACGTGATCGACTGCGGCGGGCGGACGCTTATGCCCGGTATGATCGACGCCCACTGGCATTCCATCCTCGCCGGCATTTCGCAGGTCGCGGCGATGACCGCCGACATCCCCTACGTCCACCTTGTCGCCGCCCAGGAAGCTGAGCGCACGGTGCTGCGCGGGTTTACGACGGTCCGCGATGTCGGCGGCCCTGCCTTCGCCCTGAAACGCGCCATCGACGAGGGCCGCATCGCGGGACCGCGCATCTACCCCTCCGGCGCCATGATTTCGCAGACCTCCGGGCATGGCGACTTCCGCATGCGCACCGCCTTGCCGCACACCGCGCAAAGCGACCTCAGCGTGGCCGAGCAGGCGGGCATCTCGGCGATCGCCGATGGGGAGCCCGAGGTGCTGCGCAGGGTGCGAGAGCAGCTCATGCTTGGCGCCAGCCAGATCAAGATCATGGGCGGTGGCGGCGTCGCCTCCAGCTACGATCCGATCGATGCGCTTCAATACTCAGAAACCGAGATGAAAGCCGCCGTATCAGCGGCCGCGGACTGGGGCACCTATGTGTGCATTCACGCTTACACGTCAGCGGCCATTCAACGCGCGCTCGCCAGCGGTGTGAAATCGATCGAGCACGGTCAACTCGCCGATGAGGAGACCGTCAAACGCATCGCTGATGCGGACGCATGGTGGAGCATCCAGCCATTCCTCGCCGATGAGGACGCGAACACCTACTCATCACCCGAGCAGCGCGCGCATCAGCAGCAAATCGCCGAAGGCACAGCGCGCGCCGTCGAGTTAGGGCGCAAGCATAAGGTCAAGTTGGCCCTGGGCACCGACATCCTGTTCAACCCCAAAGGGACGGCGACGCAGGGCCGGCAGCTCGCTAAATTCGCGCGATGGTTCGACAACGTCGACGTCCTGCGGCTTTTGACTAGCGGCAACGCCGAGCTTGCCGGCCTTTCCGGCCCGCGCAATCCCTATCCGGCCAAACTAGGCCGCATCGAGGCCGGAGCCTACGCCGACTTGCTCGTGGTCGACGGCGATCCGCTTCAGGACATTTCGCTGATCGGCGACCCGGACCGAACGATGAAGCTCATCATGAAGGACGGGCGCATCCACAAGAATGGGCTTTCGGCATGATGGGCAGAGCCATCGTCACCAGGTGCGCTGTCGTCTTCGCGCTCTCACTTTGCGTTGCGCAAACCGCATATGCGGCTGATGACGCCGCTGGCCTACCTGAGACCTCCGTCGCTGGAAGTCCTGAATGGGCGGTACAGATCACGCCGTATCTGTGGGCCGCCGGTCTCAAGGGCGATATCTCGCCGTTCCAGCGCGCTCCGACGTTAGGCGTCGAGAAGTCTTTTTCCGATGTGCTGAGCGACCTCAACCTTGGCGGTTTCGTCCACATATGGGGCCGTCGTGACCGGTTCGTTGTTTCGGGCGACGTCATGTACGTCGACACGACCGACGGCCACGCCAGCGGTCCGTTGCCAGCGTTCCAGATTCCTGGCCTTGGCGCCCCGATACCGCCCGGCGCCACCGTCGATGCAAAGGTCGACACCAAGCAGTTCATCGCAACCTTGCAGGGCGGTTACCGCGTCTTCACGACGCCGCAGTTCACGCTGGATGCTCTGGCGGGGGCGCGCGTCTGGCGCATCTCCAACGACGTGTCGGTCACCGCAAGCCATCCAGCTATCGGGACCAGATCTGCAAGCCATGGCGAGAAATTCAGCTGGATCGACCCGGTCGTCGGCGCGCGTGGATTCCTCAGCTTGACGGACAACCTCTCCCTACAAGCGCAGGCCGATATTGGCGGATTCGGCGCGGGTGCAGACTTCACATGGTCGGCGCTTGTGACCGCCAACTACACGTTCACCGACAGCCTATCGGCTTCGCTCGGCTACAAGGCGCTCGACGTCGATTACGACCAGGGCGGCCACGTCTACGACACCCGCCTGGCGGGACCGGTGTTGGGGGTGACGTATCGCTTTTGACTCCCCGTGACCGACGCGGCCGGGGCCGCTGTCGAGAACGCCCCTTGGGCGCTTTGCTTCAGGTGTAGGCGTCCACATGGATCTTGCTGTCGGCGATGAGGCCGATAGGGCGCGCTCGCCGTCGAACGGGGTTGGAGCGCGGAAATCAAAGGCGCCGCGGGGCGATTGGCCCAGCGGCGCCTTGCGCGTTGCAGCGGGGAGGCGCTGAGCGCGGCTAGAACGATTTGCGCAGGTTGACGCCGATCGTGCGGGGAAGAACCGAATTGGTCAGCATCTCCGAGCCCGCGCTGGAGGTGACCGTATTGGCGCCGAAGATATCAAACGCGTTTCGCACGAAGAGGTATGCACCCCAGTCCTCACCCTCGACGCCGGCGCGCAGATTGACCACGCCGAAGTCGCCTTGCTTTTCGTAGTAGACGTTGGTCGGGCGGAAGTGGGAGTACGACTTGCCGACATAGTTGTAGTCCATCCGGGCGATCCCGTTGAAGTTATCGCCGATGGGCCAGACATATTCGACCGCCGCCGATCCCATGAACTTCGCCACCTGTGGAATTTGATCGCCGGCGTCGCCGAGGGAAGTGGAGTCCCGGATATTGGGGTTGATCTGATCCTCTAGCAGCTTGGGATCGGTGAAGGTCAGGCCGCCGGAAATGCTCAGTCCGTCGATGGGGCGGGCGTTGAATTCCAGCTCCGCGCCCCTGATCCGCGCCTTGCCCGCGTTGAGGATGAAGCTGCAGCAACCGCTGAGCGTCTGGGCCGAGGTCTGGATGTCCTTCCAGTCGATCTGGTAGATCGCGGCGTTCACGATGAGGCGACGATCCAGCCAAGACGTCTTCAAGCCGAGTTCGTAGTTCCAGACGGAGTCAGGACCGTAGGGGATGAGGGCGGGCTCGAGGTTGGGCGTGTTGTTGGCGCCGCCCGGGCGGAAGCCCTGCGAGGCCGTCGCATAGACCAGGACGTCGCTGTTGTACTGGTAGTTGACGCTGAATTTTTTCAGCCAGCCGTCGGCGTCGGCCCCGTAGCTTTGGAAGGGTTCGACAAGCGAGCCCGACACCCAGTTGGGCATGTCAGTCTGACCGCCGGTGGTCTTCTCGTACTTGTAGCGGCGCAGGCCCATATTGAGGGTCAGGCCCTCCAGGAGTTCGTAGGAGATGTCGCCGAAGAAGGCGGTCTGGGTGGTGTCGGTGTCGATCTCCCGGTGGAAGAAGATCGTCGGCGGCACGCCGATGACACCAGTCTTCGCATCGACGACCGCCAGGGTGCTGTCGACATGGTCTTCGCGGCTTTCATAGAAGGCGCCTAAGGTCCATTGCAGCTTTCCACTGCCATTGGACGAAATCCGCAGCTCATTGTTCGAGGTGTGTACCCAGGCCGGTTTGTAGAGCGTTGTCGGGGTCTGCGAGAGGGCGAACGCCCTGAACTGAGCGAGCTGCCCGGCGTTGCAGGTCGTGGTCGGGATCATCAGGGACTGTGTGAACCAGTTCCGGCAGTTGACGGCGCTGGTGGAGTTGCTGAGCATGGTGTTGGTGTAGTCGCTGGCGTTGAGCTGATCCCACTCATAGTAGGACGACGCCCACGTGATCGTGGCGAAGCCGGCGTCGTAGCTCAGGTCACTGGAAAACAGCGTCAGTTCGTCGCGATTGATCGGGATCACGTAACGGTCGGTCGAAAAGTCCTTCGCGCCGAGCGCGGGGTACCAGCTCGACCCGCCGCCGGGCGCGTCGCTCTTCTGGTACATCCCCATGCCATACCAGGTGATGTTGTCGGTCGGGCGCGCCGTCAGCATGAGCCGCCCGCCATAGGTGGTGCGCTCGTTGATGTTTTCGGCGTTGTAGCGGATGTTGTCGATGAAGCCGCCGCGCGTCTCCTGATAGAGCACGGCGCGCGCGCCGAGCTTGTCCTCGACGATCGGGATGTTGACCATTCCCTTGACGTAGTAGCTGAGGTCGCCTTCGCGCATCGCGGCGGCCTGGGCCTCGATAGTGCCGGCGTAGGTGTTGGTGTCGGCCTTGTTGAAGATGATGCGCACCGTGCCGCCCATCGAACCTGAGCCATAGAGTGTGCCCTGCGGGCCGCGTAGGACCTCGATGCGCTCCACGTCGAACAGGTTGCCGTCCTGAGAGGAACCACCTGAATTCTGCGTGGTGTCCGAGGGGCCGGTTAGCGGCGTCTCGTCGTAGTAGAGGCCGACCGTGGCTTCGCCGGAAGCCTGGATACCGCGCAGGGTGATGCGTCCGCCGCCGTCGGAGCCGCCGCCAATCTTGAGGCTGGGGACTTGGGATGTAACGTCTTGGAGCGAGGTCGCGCCGATCTTCTCAAGCGTGTTTTCACCCAGCGCGGTAATCGCCAGAGGGGTCGACTGGACGGTTGTCTCGCGCCGGGTGGCGGTGACGATTAGTTCTTCGACCTCCGACGTAGCTTGAGCATAGCTGCAGGCCGGAAAGGCCACGGCCGCCGCCGTGGCCAGGGCGTAGAGTTTGAAGCTGAATCTCGGTCTCGATGTGCGCATGATCTATCCCCTCGCTCGGGCGCCGCGACGGGAGTTGCCGGGTCACCTCTACAGTGCGACGACGCGGGGGGCTGACACCGCACATGGGCGATGTGCTTTAGATCTGGCGACTTTCCTTGGCCTTGGCGGTCACCCATCGGGTGAAGGCTCTCACCGTTCCGGTGGCGACCTTTTCATCTGGAACGACCCAGTAGTAGGCGCTGGGGCTGACCAGCTCGTGGTCGAACAACACTTCGAGCTTCGCGTTCGCCAGCTCCTCTTCGATCAACACCCTGGGTAAGAGCGCTGCACCCAGGCCTGCTGCGGCGGCCTGGGCGATCATGGCGAACTGTTCGTAGCGGGGCCCGCGATGCATGCCGGGAAATTCGACATCCACAGAATCGAACCAACTCGCCCAGGCCAGAGGCCGGGTTGTCTGGTGGAGGAGGGTGGCTTTGGCGAGGTCGGCCGGCGCCAGCAATTCTTTGCTGGCCCGATACTCGGGGCTGCAGACCGCAATCATCACCTCATCCATCAGGTGATAGCTCTCAGCCGCGGGCCAGGTCGGACCGCCGTAGTGAATGGCGGCGTCGAAGGGTTCGCTTTCGAAGCCGAACGGCTGCAGGCGGGTAGCAAAATTCAGCGTGACGTCCGGGTGTTGGCGCACGAAATCGGGCAGCCGCGGCACCAGCCACCGTGTCGCGAAGGTCGGGAGCACCGCGATGTTCAAGATCGTCGTGGAGTCGGCGAAGGCCATGATGCGATGGGTCGCTTCGCGTAGCTCGGCCAGTATCCTGCGGACGTCCTGTAGGTAGACCGCGCCAGCCGCGGTGAGGATCACGCGCTGCCGGATACGCTCAAACAAGGTCACGCCGATCCGATCTTCCAGCAGCCGGACAGCCCGGCTGACCGCGCTCTGTGTCAGGTTCAGTTCCGCCGCCGCTCGCGTGAAGCTGGAGTGTCGGGCGGCGCTTTCGAACGCCACGAGATCCCCGATCGAGGGCAGGAGAAGCTGTCTAGTCATTCGGATTTCTCATAAAGTATTCGGTTTAAATCGCTTTCAACTGCAACTGTAATCGGGAAATATTTTGACTGAAATGTTTCGGTCATAAATAACCCGAGGTCGATTATGCGCATTGTACAGTTGTGCCAACTATTGGATGGCGCATTGGGTGAAATGCGATCGGGTGCGCTTTTCAAGTTACTTGATATCCGTCCGGAGCTGATGGAGCCTGCCGCGGAGGTTTCTCGTGCGGTGATGGCTCAGGCCCTGAACATGGTCCTGTTCAATGACCTGCTCGAGCGGGTGCCGGCCGCCAAGGACTATGCGCAGGACTGCCTGCGCGAGGGGCGGCGCGTGTTCCACGATCATGGCGCGGTGAGGACGGTTGTGCTCGACGACATGGGTGAACTCCCGTCGGGCGAAGCAGCGTTGGTCCGTGTCTTGGCGCCGCTTGGCTATCGACTGAACGGTCTCTATCCGCTTGAGCGGCTGAAGATGACAGGCCGCTCGTATGCTCAGGAAGACTATCCTTCCGACATCGCCCAATTCTTCGTCAGCGAACTCCATGTCGATCGCTTTTCGGATGCATTCGGCGCGGCGGCTCTTAGTGTGACCAACGGCTCGCGCGATCCTCTGACGCCGAAAGCGGTCGCCGTCCTGGCCGCGTTCGAGCGCGATGGAGTGGTGTCCTATGACGACGCCGCCGAAGTGCTGCCGACGCTCGCGGCATGCTTCGATCGCCAGCATCCCGTTCCGGCGCTGGTGGACTATGAGGCGCTCTTGGCGGAGTCGGCCGAAATGGCGTGGATTTCGACGGAAGGGAACGCGTTCAATCACGCCACCGACCGGGTCGCTGATGTTGAAGCTCTCGCTGAGACACAGAAGGCGCTCGGCCGCCCTATGAAGGAAGCGGTCGAGATCTCGCAATCCAAGCGGGTCCGCCAGACGGCTTTCCGGGCTGCTCAAGTCACGCGGGCGTTTCGCGATGCGCGCGGTGAAACCGTCGAGCGGATGGTGCCTGGCTCTTTCTACGAGTTTATCACCCGCCTGCCGATGCTCGACGAGGCCACAGGCGAGGAGCGTTTAGATCTCGCCTTCGACAGCTCTAACGCCCAGGGCATTTTCAAAATGACCCAGGCAGTGTCGGCGTGATGTCGTCCTCACCCCAACTCCTCGCCGATCTTGAAGCGATCGTGGGGCCGCGGGGTCTGGTGACCGATCCCGACGCTATGCGCAGCTACGAGATTGGCGCGCGATATGACGAGGGGCGGGCCGCTCTTGTGGTTCGCCCCAGCGACACGTCGCAGGTTTCGGCGGTGGTCGGGCTGTGCGTGCGCTCTGGAGTGAGCCTCATCCCTCAAGGCGGCAATACCGGGCTTGTCGGCGCCTCTACGCCCGATGGTTCAGGCGCTCAGGTAGTCTTGAGCCTGGACCGGCTGAGCGATCCCCTCGATGTTGATGCGACCAATAGAACGGTGAAGGTCGGCGCGGGGGTGCGTCTCTCGGCGCTCAACAACGCCCTGGGGCCAATGGAGTTGTGGCTGCCCATCGACCTCGGCGCCGATCCAACAATCGGTGGGATGGCCGCGACCAATACTGGAGGCGCCCGGTTCATCCGCTATGGCGATATGCGTCGCCAGATCCTCGGCCTGGAAGTGGTGCTCGCAGATGAGGGCGGGACTGTCGTCGAGTTGAAGCGCGGGGTGCGCAAGGATAACACCGGTCTCGACCTGCGTCAGTTGTTCGTTGGCGCTTCTGGAAGTTTTGGCGTCATCACGCGCGTCGAGCTGGAAGTTCACCGCCAACCGCGCCAGACCGCGGCCGCGCTCATCCTGCTTTCCGAACCAGCCGCGGCGTTGCCGCTGCTCGCCTTCTTCGAGCGCGAGGCCGGCGAGTTGCTAAGTGCGTTCGAGGGGATGTCCGGCGAGGCCTTGAAGCGCGCCCTCGCGTTAGGCGGGCGGTTGCGCAATCCATTTCCGAACGAGGATCCGCCACCCTACGCTGTGTTGGTGGAGTTCAGCTCCATTCGCCCGATGCGTATCGGGGAGACGGCGCTGGACCGAATACTGGAAGCCTGTGTCGCCGACTGGTGGGAGCGGGCTGATCCTGCGACGATCGACGCGTTGATCGGGCCGCCCGAAGAGCTATGGGCCGTGCGGCACGCGATATCGGAAGGGCTTCGCGCTTCCGGTCGATTGATAGGATTCGACTTGGCGTTCCGTCGCTCGGATCTGATGGCGTTTCGCCAGGCCGCTGTCGCCGCGCTTGCCGAGAATTTTCCGGAGTTCACCGTCTGCGACTTTGGTCACATCGGCGACGGCGGGGTTCACTTCAATCTGGTTTGTGATCCTGACCAGGCGCCGGACGAGGGGCGAGCCCGAGCGCTGCGCCAGCGTGTGTACGACCTCGCGGTCGTTCAATTTGGTGGCAGCTTCAGTGGTGAGCATGGTCTGGGGCGCGCCAATCTACCGTACTATCGCGCCTACACGCCGCCGATGATTCAATCAATTTCGGGCGCCGTTCAGCGGGTATTTACGCAATCACCCCTGGGGGTTGTGAGTTACGACGCCGCCGTATAGTCCGGCGTTCAATTGGTGTTCACCATCGTATTCGATAAGTACAAATAACGCGCAAAAGAGTATTTCTTGCTTACACAGTAGATGTTCACATTCTTCTTTCAGCCCTCAAGTTTTATATTCTGAAGGTTGGTAATTTGGGGGTGTGGTCGTGCGATCATCATTTGAAGGCGACGCTGATGGGGGCGGGGTGGTCGCGCGGCGCGGTGTGTCGTTCTACCTCAAGGCCTATTGGTTCGACGTCGTGCTCTGGAAGCGAATTCTTGGGGCGATGCTGCTCGGCGCCGTCGTAGGGCTGCTGCTTGGGGAGGCCGCGGTGCAGCTCAAGTGGATCGGCGATATCTTTGTCCGCCTGATCCGAATGCTGGTTATCCCGTTGGTGTTCACGACGATCGTCATGGGGGTGATCTCGATCGCCGATGTGCGCCGCCTCGGCTCGATCGGGGCGAAGACCTTATTCCTCTACGTGGTCACGACCTTACTGGGGGCCTGCCTGGGGCTGGCTCTTGGCGCGTTGATTCAGCCCGGCGTCGGGGTGGCTCTCGGCGCCGTTGACCCCGCCCTCTCGGTGCAGGAGGCGGGCTCGATCAGCGAGCAGTTCCTGGCGATCATCCCGATCAATCCGGTCGCCGCCCTGGCGAATGGCGACATGCTGGCGGTGATCTTCTTCGCCATGCTTTTCGGTGCGTCTCTGCTGATGGCGGGAGAGCAGTCGCGGCCGCTGAATGCGGTCTTTGAAAGCGCCGCGGCGGCCATGCAGCACTTGACCCGATTTGTGATGGAGGTCGCGCCGTTCGGCGTGTTCGCCCTCATCGCCTGGGTGGCCGGCACAAGCGGTCCTTCAACCTTCGTCAATGTCGGATTGCTCGCGCTCTGCGTTCTGATCGGTTGCACGCTTCAGGTTCTATTGGTGCATGGCGGGTTGGTGCGGCTTGTCGCCGGCCTCCCAGTGCTCCCGTTTTTCCGGGATATCGCAGACGCTGTCGTGGTCGCTTTCTCGACCTCTTCGAGCGCCGCGGCCTTGCCGGTGGTTATGCGCGTGGCCGAAGAGAACCTCGGGGTGGGGAAGGCTGTATCCTCGACGGCGCTCCCGATCGGGGCCACGATCAGCATGGACGGCACGGCGATGTATGTCGGTCTGCTGGCGATGTTCTCGGCCCAGGCCTTCGGCGTGGAGTTGAGTTGGACGCAATACGTGATGATCGTCGTAACGACAGCGATCGTTGCGATCGGGTCCGCTCCGATCCCATCGGCCGCCCTATTCATGCTGGCTGGGGTGCTTCAGGTCATCGGCCTTAGCGCCGAGCAGACCGCGCTGATCGTCGGCTTCATCCTGCCGTTCGATCGCCCGCTCGACATGATGCGAACGGTGCCGAACTGCACCTCTGACCTGTCGGTCGCCGTGACCGTGGCGCGTTGGGAGGGCGAGCTCGACGGAGACGTCTATCGAGCAAAGCCAACAACCTGAGAGCGCCTCTCTTTCGGCGCGCCTCTTAAGTTGTTTGGGCGGCCTTGGAGTAAAGGCGAAGCGATATCAAATTGCGCAGATTGAGCAATCGGCGAGCACTTAGAAGAAAATAAGAGAAAGTCAAAGCACTCGCTGATTTTTATGACGGCTTGCTTGGTGGAATTGGCAAGATGAGCTCACCGAGTAAGGCCATCGTGTTCTGGGGGCCAATATGACTGACGAGAGATCTGTGGCGGCGCCTAAGGTCCGCCCAAAGCGTTCCGAGGCGATCGAGTTCATCAAGCCGCTGCGGGCGTTCTTTGCTCGCAAGGCGCATCGCGACGATGTGGATGATCTGGTCCAGGAAGTGCTCATCCGCATGCACAACCGCAAAAGCGATGAGATCAAGAACTTGGATTGCTACGTCTTCCAGGTGGCGATGAATGTTCTGCGCGACGGTTATCGCCATGATCGGGTCCGCTTGCGATCGCATCACTGCGAGCTCCTGGAAGACTTGCACCCGCTGGATGAGCTTTCGCCGGAACGTGTTGTTTGGGCCCGCCAAGAACTTCGCCAGACCATTGCAGCCATGAACGAATTACCTGAAAGGACTCGCAAGGTGCTGGTCTTGCTTCGGTGGGAGGGGTTAACCTATCCACAGGTCGCCAAGCGGATGGACATATCTGTGAGCGCCGTAGAAAAGCACGTTTCAAGGTCCATGCGTCACCTGTTGACGCGATTGCTGGATGATCATGACCCGCAGAATGACGAAGGCAGGGCCGGACCAGAAATCCCTGGCGGCGGCCAGCGTATGGGTGGCGCGGGTGATGTCTCCATCCGCGACGCTAGAAGACGCGTCTGCTGTTGACGCATGGCTTGCCGAAGATCCGCAGAATGTCGCGGCCTGGCGAATGGCATGTGCGCTTTGGACCGGACTCGGCGAGATGAATGATGATCCGCTCGTGGCCGCATTGAGGGCCGAAGCGGCCAACCCTTCAGGCCGTCCACAGAGGCGGCGAAAGGGCGACTAGCTCCCAGCGCCCCGCGGGGCTGAGGCAGGCTTCCATGGACCTTTGCGTTCGACGCTGGGACGCGGGCGTCTAGGGCCAGCTCTGTCTGGGGCAGATCTTCACCGCCAGCGATGGGCCGCCCGGATCGCCGTCCGCCAAAATCGATCACAGCGGCCCCATTGCCCATTTTAGATCGCCATGGCTGCGTGCCGCAATTCGACGGCGCGGTGGCGATGTAGCGATTGTTCGCCGCGCGATTGCTGCACGAGTTGCTGGCCGCCGCGGTTAGCTGGATTTTCTGTCGCAGCATGTGCGGGGTCCGAACAAAGCCCCGTCAAACCCTCCGAGATCATTTGAGATCAATGGCGTCCGTCGATGCGACGGCGCTCTTCTGGGGGACCGTCAATGCGCTCGAACTTGTTTGCAGCCACCACCATAGGCCTCGTCATGATGATGCAGGCGCAGGGCGCGCAGGCGCAGAACGCCGGCCCCATCACGCCGCCAAAGGCCGTCTTCGGGTTCGATATCGGCGACGACTACTCGCTGGCGAACTATACGCAGCTACAGACCTACTGGACGAAGCTCGCGTCCGAATCCGACCGGATGAAACTGACCAGCATCGGCAAGACCGCTGAGGGCCGTGATCAGCTGATGGCGATCGTCTCGACGCCGGAAAATCTCAAGCACCTTGAGCGCTACAAGGAGATCTCGCGCAAGTTGGCCAAGGCCGAGGGGCTGACCGACGCGGAAGCCAAGGCGCTGGCCAAGGAGGGCAAGGCCATCGTCTGGATCGACGGTGGGTTGCACGCGACCGAGACGGTTGGCGCTCAGCAAGTGACGCAGATGCTCTACGAAGCCGTGAGCTCAAACGACCCGGAGATGCTTGGCTTCCTGAAGGATGCGATCATCCTCTTTGCTCACGCCAATCCTGACGGGATGGAGCTCGTCTCCGATTGGTACATGCGCAACAAGGATCCGCAAAAGCGGGAAATGGAGGCGATCCCGCGGCTCTACCAAAAGTATGTCGGGCACGACAACAACCGCGACTTCTACATGTCGAACCAGGCCGAAAACATAAACATAAACAAGGTCCTGTATCGCGACTGGTTTCCGCAGATAGTTTATAATCACCATCAGACCGGACCTGGCGGAATGATCGTGTTCATTCCCACCTTCCGCGACCCCTTCAACTATAATCTCGACCCATTGGCGATCACCGGGCTCGATGGCGTCGGCGCGTTCATGCATGAGCGCCTCATTCGCGAGGACAAGGCCGGTTCGGGGCGTCGCAGCGTCGCCACCTACTCGAACTGGACCAATGCGACACTGCGCTCGACGGCGCTGTTCCATAACTCGATTGGCATCCTGACGGAGATCAGCGGGTCGCCCACGCCGATCAAGATCGATCTGGTGCCCAAGCAACAGTTGGCGCGGAACGATCTTCCGTTACCGATCGCGCCGCAGGGCGACTGGAAGTTCAAGCAATCGATCGACTACTCGATCAGCATGAACCGCGCTGTTCTCGACTACGCGACGCGTAACAAGGAAAACCTGCTCTACGCCTTCTACAAGATGGGCCGTAACGGCATCGACAAAGGTGGGCGCGATAGCTGGACGACGACGCCAAAGACGATCGCTGCGCTCGAAGCCGCGGCCAAGGCCGGTCCGGCCTACGACCCTGGTCCGGTCCGCTGGGGAATGGGCCGGGCGCCGGACGCGGTCGATCCGAACCTCTACAAGGCCGTGCTGCAAAATCCTGCCGAACGTGATCCGCGCGGATACATCATCCCGGCCGATCAGACTGACCTTCCGACCGCGGTGGCCTTCGTCAACGTTCTGATCAAGGGCGGGGTCGATGTTGATGTCGCGACCCAACCGTTCGCGGTCGGAGGCAAGACCTATCCGGCTGGTTCGTATGTGGTGAAGACCGGCCAAGCTTACCGGGCCCATGTCTTGGACATGTTCGAGCCACAGGACCATCCGGACGATTTCCCGTTCCCCGGCGGCGCGCCAATCCCCCCCTATGACGTGGCTGGCTACACGCCTGCGTACCAGATGGGGATCAAGTTCGACCGCATTCTCGATGGCTTTGAGGCGCCTACGCAGAGGGTCGCCGACGTCCTTGCGCCACCGCCGGGCAAGATCATTGGAACGGGCGCCGCCGGCTTCCTCATCAGCCATGAGGTCAACAACGCCTTCATCTTGAAGAACCGGCTGCTGAAGGCCGGAAAGCCGGTCTACTGGATTCAGTCGGGCGTGACGGCCGACGGCGTGAACTTCACGCCCGGCGCCATCTGGACGCCGGCCGGTCCTGGGGTGCGGGAACTTCTGGAGAAGGGCGTCAAGGATACGGGTGTCGACGCCTACGCCTTGGCCGAACGGCCGACGGGCGATGCTCTGAAGCTCAAGCCCGTGCGTATCGGCCTCGTCGACACCTATGGCGGCGTGATGCCCTCGGGCTGGATTCGCTGGATCTTCGAGCAGTTCGAATTTCCGTTCGAAGTCATCTATCCCAAGCGACTGGACGCTGGGAGCTTGGCGAAGGATTTCGATGTCCTGGTCTTCGCCAATGATGTCGTGGCCGAGCCCAACGCTCGCACCCGGCCCCAGCCGAAAGCCGAGGATATCCCGGCTGAGTTCCGTCCGTGGCTGGGCCTGATCACGCCCGCCAAGACGGTCCCTCAACTGGAGACCTTCGTGCGCGGCGGCGGCACGCTCATCGCTATCGGCAGCTCAACCAAGCTGGCCAAGGACCTCAAGCTTCCGGTCCTGGACGCGCTCTCGGAGACTGGTCCTGACGGCGAGACCCGCCACCTTCCGCGTACGAAGTTCTTCGTGCCCGGCGCCATCATGGCCAACAAGGTCGATATCACCGACCCGCTGGCCTATGGGATGCCGCAGGACGTGAAGGTCTATTACTACAACAGCCCGGCCTTCAAGTTGGCGCCCAACGCTCAAGGCGTACGCAGCGTGGCCACCTTCCCGGGCCCGAAGACCCTCATCAGTGGGTGGGCGTGGGGCCAGGAGCATCTGGCCGGGGCCAGCTCGATCGTCGAGGCCGATCTGGGCAAGGGGAAGGTGTTCCTGATGGGGCCAGAGGTCACCCAGCGCGGCCAGTCGCATGGGACCTACAAGCTCTTCTTCAATGGTCTCTTCTACGGCCCGGCGGCGGCTGCGGCTGGGCCGAAGGCGGCCTCGATCGCCACTTCGGGGAAGGCTGGCGAAGAGTAGTTCCGCCAGGAGCCGTCAAGCCCAGGAGCCGCCCGCATGACGCGGGCGGCTCTTCTCCTTTCAGGCCAGGAGCTATCCTCATTTCAAACCTCACTTTGATCGCCTCGCCTCAGGCGTGGCGGGCCTTGATTTGCCTTTCGTTGATGCTCCCGGCGGGTGCGGCGCAGGCGGGCGATGACGACCAGGCCGTGTTGCGCAGACTCGTCGAGGATCAAGCCGCGCAGATCGCGGATCTGAGGACCCGTCTGGCGGCGCTGGAAACAGCTCTCTCGCCGGGGGAGGGAGCGATGCCTGCGGCGCGAGCGGCGCAGTCGCTCGTTCCCGCCACGACGGCGCCAGCGAACGGGGCGCCGATCACGATCATCAATTGGGACAAGGCCATCCCCGAGTTCATCAGTCCAGATCGGGGATTCAGTTTCCGACCGAAGGCCCGGATGCTGCTGGACGCGGCGACGACGACCGGCTCGGACCATGCAGAGCGAAACATCAGCGGGACTGAACTTCGTGCGCTAAGGCTCGGCGTCGAGGGCGCGCTTGGCGCTCGCATGTTTTACGCGTTGGAGGCCGATTTCGCCGACAACAACGCCAGTGTGAAAGGCGCTTACCTTGGCTGGCGTGATCGCTGGCGCGGCGCTGATGTCGAGCTGAGCCTGGGCAATAGGCTGAGCGAACGCTCCATCGAGGGATCCACCGGTTCGGACGCGACACCGTTCATGGAGCGCAACGCCGTAGCCTCGGCGATCACCCCGCTGAAGGGCTTCTATGGGCTCGGCGTGATCGGGAAGGTTTACGGGACGAACTGGCATCTGGCGGCGGAGGTAGCCGGTGACGATGTCGGCAATACGGGCGATGCTCGCGACACCCTGACTTATATGGCGCGAGGCCATTGGAACCCCATCAAGTCGAAAGGCTCGGTTCTGCATCTGGGCGGTTGGGGCTTTTACGAAGACTACCCTGCTGACCTGGCCAGTACGTCGCGCAGCAGCGCCTGGGCAGGGCACTTCAACGACAACCTCCAAGTGCCTTTGGGAACATTGCGCGAGCCTGAGCATGGGGCAGGCTATGGCGTCGAACTCGGCGGCGTCCACGGCTCGCGCTGGGCGTTTGTGGAGGCCGGGCGACGTCAGATCGACACGCGGAGCGCGCGTGTCGAGATCGACGCCTTGGCGTTTTCCGCCGGTTGGCTACTCACTGGAGAGGTTGCGCCGTACGCGCCGCGCACCGGAACATTCGCCAAGATCCGCCCCAACGCCCCGCTATCAAGGGGCGGCCATGGATCTTGGGAGTTGGCGATCCGCTATCAGATTCTCGACAACAGTGACGCTCCATTGGGCGGCAAGGGCGAGGAGATCACGATCGGCCTCAACTGGCGAGCCGAGGACTGGCTGCGCGTCATGCTCAATCTCGGCGTTTGGAAGGTCGAGCATGTCTCGGGGGCTTTTGCCGGCTCCGATGATGGAGTCAGCTTAGCTAGCCGCCTGCAACTCTCCTTTTAGGGGCTGGGCGTGCGCGCGAGCGGCGCAAGGCTCAGCGCACCTACAGCTCTGGCGAGGCGGTGGCCGGCGTCGCGAAGGGAGGCCGGGGCGGCCGCAAAGGAGAGGCGTAGATGACCTGGCGCGCCGAAAACCGATCCCGGTACGCTCGCAACACCCGCAACATCGAGGAGGTGGCCGGAGACGTCGGTGTCACTCGTCAGCACGGCGCCATCGGCCGTTCGAGCGCCGATCAGCCGCTCGATCCGCGGAAAGACATAGAAGGCGCCAGCCGGCGATGGGCATTCGAAGCCCGGAATAGCATTCAGCAGATCCACCAGTTCGTCGCGACGCAAGCGGAACGCGGCCACCATCTCGGCGAGCCGCGCCTGCGATCCTCGGAGGGCGGCGGCGGCGGCGGCCTGGCTGATGGAGCAAGGCGCCGAAGTCGTCTGGCTCTGGACGGTGCTCATCGCCGCGATCAAGTTTGCGGGCCCGATACCCCAGCCAAGGCGCCAACCGGTCATGGCGTAGGCCTTCGACGCGCCGGTCACGATGAGGGTTCGATCAGCCAAGTCGGGATGGAGCACGGGGAAGGGGGCTCGTACGCCCCCGTCATAGATGAGGTCTTCATAGATGTCGTCGCACAGGATCCAGACATGCGGATGGGCGCGGAGGACATCAGCCACCTGAGCTATTTCCGTCTCGTCCATCGCAGATCCGGATGGATTGTTCGGCGAATTCAGTAGTAGCCAGCGTGTGCGAGGAGTGATCGCGGCGTCCACGGCCTTGGCGTCTACGCGCCATCCCCGTTCAGTCGTCCATTGGCCGGGGGCCGTGATCGCCCGGCCGCCGCAGAGCTTGATCATATCGGCGTAGGAGGTCCAGTACGGGGCGGGGAGCACAACCTCGTCATGGTTGTTCAGCGTCGCATCAAGGGCGTTGTGAATGACCTGTTTAGCGCCCGAGCTGGCGATAATCTGGTTGCCTGCGACGGGCATTTGCCGGGCGGCCATCCGCCAAGCTATCGCCGATAGCAGCTCGGACGAGCCAGCTAGCGGCGTGTACTTGGTTTGCCCCTGATCGATTGCATGCTTGGCGGCGATCTTGATCGCCTCGGGCGTGTCAAAATCTGGCTCCCCTACGGTCAGATCGATGATGTCGCGACCGTGCGACCGAAGTTCTCGAGCCCGCGCGGAAAGAGTGAGAATCGATGAAACCCCGATTTCCGATAGTCGAACGGCCGGCCTGAAGCGGGATTCTTGCAAAATTCATCTCCCTTGCGCGCTTAGATTTCTAGGGGAGAAGTATTGGTGGCGTATATTTGGGTAAAGCGAGCATTACTCATAATATTGTGCAGGGACGTCGTGTCCGTTGAGCGGTCCAAAGACCTGTTGAAGCGAGAGCCGGAGAACTGCGGGCGATATCCTCATGCCTATTGGCCGGCCAGTCACGACGGCGTCAATTGGCGGCCCGGCGCAACAGGGCGATGCCTTAAGATGGCGCTGTGTGGGGGCTAAGAATTAGGCTTTCAGCTTTATCTTCTTCTCTACTTGGGCTGTCGCTTTTTCAGCCTTTTTCCGCTGCTCGAAGACCCGTCGCATGTGGAGCAGATCGTTCTCACTCAGCTGGCCTTCCGCGGCCACGAACTGTTCCTGCTCCTCTTCGCGGATATGATGCAGGTATTCCTCCTTGAGCCCCGCGAAGCGCCTCAGCCAGCCGGGCGAGGACATGTCCCGTGCCGCAAGGTCGGCGAGCATGTCGTCGATCTCCTTATGCTCAGCGATCGCATGGCGGGCGAAGTCCGTGGTTTCCGGTTCGCGTAGTACTGTCGACCACAAGGCCTGTTCCTCGGCGGCGGCATGGGCCTTGAGTTCGTGAACGAGCTCTTCGAAGAGCTTGAGCCGGTCGGCCGACGCGCCCTGCGTCTGCTCGATCATCGCCAGCAGCGCGCGATGACGGTCGTGGTCTTCGACGAGGCGACCAAAGACGTCAGGGTCGCCACGGAATTTCGTCTTCGGAGTGCTGCCGATGCGCGCCGCCAGCTCAGGTGCGGTGGCTTTGGCCTTGGCTATCGCCGCCGCCTTGGCCTGGGCTTCTGAACTGTGTGTGCTCGACTGAGACATGCGCGCATCCTTTGAGACTCCACCCGCTCAAGCTGGGTCCTTCGGCTACGCTGGTGGAGACCAAAAGTTCCCGAGTACGCGGCGGACGCGGCTCTGGTGCGCGCCTAGTCTTCGAAGCTGCGGCGATCCGGGAGCGCCGCAGCTTTCCCCGGGCCGATCGCCGGCCACTTACCGGCCGGCTTGGTGACAACGCGCATGGTGGAGCCTCAACCCACGCGGCGGGGCGCTCTCGCCCCCGACGACACCCGTGCGTGCGACGGGAGGTCGCCTAACGGTGGGCTCACGTCATTCCCATATATTTGTTGTCGCGAAACGAGCCCAATCGGAGCGCGACGGGGCGTCGGATCTCCAGTCCCGGCGCCTGCGGGACGGTGACCTCTCTCGCCGTCCCGCTCCTTGTTCAGTTTCACCGCGCGCCCAAGTCGCTGCGGTGTACTGGCGAGGCGGCATTCGCCGGCATAGGGCCCGCCGCGCTCGTTCGTTCTGGCCAGGATGGGCGGAGCAACGCGCCGGCCGCCGCGGAGCAGCCCGGGCGTCCTTCGCGGTCACCCTGGAGCGCTTGGCGCTACACTCCAAGAGAACCGTCTAAGCCCGCAGGGCAGGCCATACGCCCAACGACGGCGCGGCGATTGCCGCTGTCTATGATCGCAACAAATACCTCGCAGAGAAACGTGACGCGCTGAACGTCTGGGGACGGCATCTGCTTGAGCTTCACCAGATCCCGGCAGAGCCGCCAATAGGCAGCGCGCTCTAGGGCGCTTGCGCCTCATTAGTTCGGCATAGAGGAACCGGCGGCGAGTGTGGGGGAGGCGTCAGTGCAGCCAACTTCCTCAAGCGCACGTCGCACTGCGATCGCAAGGTCAGTGACCTTGAACGGCTTGCGCAGCACGGCCTCTGACGTGACGAGGTCGTTGATGGCTAGCGCATCAGCGTAACCGGTCACCAGAAGCACGGCCAAGTTTGGCGACGCCCGCCTTGCCTGGGTCGCCACCTGCGCGCCGTTGACGCCCGGCATTGCAAAGTCGACGACCATGAGGTCGGGCCGGTCGGAGGCGAGGCGGTCGAGCCCCGCCTGTCCACTGGCCGCTTCGGTGACAGTGTAGCCGAGTGAGACCAGGCACTGGACTATGAAGCGGCGCACGCCAGCATCGTCGTCCACGACGAGAACTCGCTCGCCATGGCTAAGCGGGGCTTCGTCCGCAGTAAGTTCACTGGGCCTAAGGCGCTCGTCAGCATCGGTGACTGGCAGCCAGATTTCGATCTTGGTTCCCGCTCCGATGGTGCTCTCAACCCGCACTGTGCCGCCGGACTGGGTGGCGATCCCATAGACTTGGCTCAAGCCCAGACCGGTGCCCTTACCGACGCTCTTAGTGGTGAAGAAGGGATCGAACACTTTCTGCAGTAGCTCGGGCGCAATCCCGTGGCCAGTATCGCTCACCGCGATGACCACGTGTTGGACCGGCTGCAATCCTTCATGCCATTCGTCAGACAGTCGGCTGCTGACAGTGACGGTGCCGCCTTCACCCATGGCGTCTCGCGCGTTGATAGCCAGGTTGAGGATCGCCAACTCCAGCTGATTGGGATCGGCGTTCGCGCGTGTCCCCCCGGCATCAAGATGGGTGCGGATCTCGACGGTATGTCCCAGGGTCCGTCCGAGGAGGTCATCCATACGAGCGATCAATAGATCGACTTCAACGGCTTGCAGGTCGAGTTGCTGACTGCGGGAAAAGGCCAGTAGCTGTGCCGTGAGCTTGGTGGCCCGCTCCACGCCCTCAAGAGCGTTATCGGCCATCCGTTTGATGCGCGGATCCCCACTGCGCTTGGCGATCATATCGACGTTGCCGACGATCGCGGTCAGGAGGTTGTTGAAATCGTGAGCTATGCCGCCCGTCAGCTGGCCAATTGCGTCCATCTTTTGGGCCTGGATTAGCGCCGCCTGAGCGTGCTCTCGCTCACCGATTTCATCGAGAAGGCGTTGGTTGGCGCCGCGAAGCTCGTAAACGCTTTCCGCGACACGCAGCTCGAGCGTTTCGTTCATGTCCATTAGGGCCGCCTCAGCGGCTTTGCGATCGGTGATGTCGAGCGTAACGCCGGTCATCCGACGTGGCTCTCCCAGGGCGTCCCGGTTGGGGCGGCCCCTCACTTGCAACCAGTGGACGGAGCCGTCTGGCCAAACGACGCGGTATTCGACTTCGTAGTCGCCACCTTGCGTGATGGAGGCGTCTAGGTTCGCCATCCGCCTGACAGCGTCGTCGGGATGTACTGAGTTTTGTACATCTGCCAGGGTCAGGGGCTCGTCGGGCCGGCGGCCGAAATGTGCCTTGGAGAGGCGGGACGCAGTGAGCAGTCCGCCGTCGAGATCAAGCTCCCACGCTCCTAAATGGCCCGCTTCAAGGGCGAAGCGCAGCTGCTCTTCCGCCCTGACCTGATCTGTAAGTTGGTCGCGCGCTAGATATTGCCTGCGGCGGGCGCGGACGGCTGACGCTGCGGCGCTGACCAGGGTCTCGGCATTGATAGGCCGCTCCAGGAGTACGATGTTGCCGATAGCCTGGAGGCGAGCCGCGTCGGCTTGGGCCCGCTTTCCGGGCTGCTTCGTGACCAGCACAATGAACGGAAAATCGGACCATGGCGGCTGTGCCGCCAGCCAGTCACGCAAGGTCTCGGTCCCAGTCTGCGTCAGGGCTTCTTCGGTGAGAACCGCGGCGCCTGCATTCTCGTGCAATGCATCCGTCATGGCGTCCAGGTCCGGGCAAATCTGGGTGCGATAGCAGAGGTTGAGCAAAGTCTCCGCGATCACCGCGGCGTCCCGCCCTCGAGGCGCCAGTATGAGGATGCGCTCATGCATCTAAGCGTCCTGGCCGCCCAGCATAGCGACCTTGCCTTCATAGGACGGCAGGCCCGACATCACGCCCTGAAAGTCGCTCAGGGCCTCACCAACCTCAATTCCGTCAGCTGTGAGGCGAATTTCTCGGATAGTCTTTTCGTGCTCGCTGGTCCGGCTTTTGACAACAGAGACCGCGGTCCGCACAGCTCCAGCCGCTTCAAAAAAGCGGAACAGCAAGATGCTGTCGCTGAGGTAGCTCAGGTCCAGATCGCTGCGCACTTCGCCGATGAAACCGTGCTGCCCTAGGATCAGCAATGTGACGACGCCCTGCTGATTTAGGTAAGTCAGGAGCTCATGCATTTGCAGCAGCAGGAACTTCTGCCCCGGCATGGCCTGCAGATAGGCGTTTAGGCTGTCGATCACGACGGTTCGCGCTGCCGCTTTCTCAACGGCTTTGCGAACGTGAAAGGCGAATTCACCCGGTGAGAGCTCGGCCGGATCGATCGCGCGCATTTGAAGCTGGCCACTGTCAAGGAAGGGTTGGATATCCATGCCCAAGGCCTTCGAACGCGCGACTAAGGTCGGCATTCCTTCGTCGAAGAGGTAGTAGGCCACCCTCTCGCCGCGTAGCAGCGCGCTGAGAACGCAGCGTACGGCCGTGGTGGTCTTTCCGACGCCGGAGGGGCCGCTGAGGAGGGTGTTGGTGCCACGTGCCAGGCCTCCGCCCATCAGCGCGTCGAGCTGCAGCGTGCCAGTCGACACCAGCTCATGGTCGAACGAGGTGTGGTGGCGGGCAGCCACAAGGCGCTCAAAGACAGTGACGCCGCCTGTATCAAGCTCGAAGTCATGGAAGCCTCCGCGGTACTTGATGCCGCGCATCTTCACGATCTCCAGTCGGCGACGCTGGGAGCCATATTCTTGGGGCGCGCGCTGGAGACTGATCACCCCATGAGCAATGCTGTGGAGTTGTAGGTCACCATGTTCGGCCGTCTGATCGTCGAGCAACAAAACAGTGCAGTTCCGCGTGACGAAGAAGTGCTTAAGCGCCAAAATTTGCCGACGGTGACGCAGGGGGTTTTGGGCCAAAAGGCGCATTTCCGACAGGCTGTCGAACACGACGCGCATGGGCTTGATTTTGTCGACGCGCTCCATGACGCCTCGCGTCGTTTCGCCAAGCTCGACGTCGGAAGGATGAAGAACTGATTGCTCGCTATCGGGGTCCAGGCCTTCTTCGCTGACGAGCTCAAACAAGGAGATGCCATCCAGTGACCAACCATGGCTGGCTGCCGCGGCGCGAAGCTCTACCTCGGTCTCTGAGAGTGTGATGTAGAGCCCGCTCTCGCCTAGTTCTTGCCCCTTGAGTAGGAACTGTAGCGCCAAGGTCGTCTTACCCGAGCCAGGAGTCCCTTCGACGAGGTAGATACGGTCGCGTGTAAGCCCGCCTCCCAGGACTTCGTCCAAGCCAGGGACGCCAGTGGCGACGCGAGCCTCGCTTTCAGGAATGGGGAATTCGGTCGACATGTACGCTCCTACAGCGGGTCATCCGACCCGATGGCCGACCCCGACGGGACGACCTGGGGGGATATAACCCCGACCCACGGCCAAGGTTTCTTCCCGGGAGGAAAATGTCGAAGTGTCGGATCTGGACGACGATGCCGTCTGTCCTGGCCTGCGTCCGTCGGCAGGTCGACCATGGCGATGGTCGTCGCTACGCCGTCTGAGCGCGACGGGGACCCGCCGTCCATGATCGGCAGTGCGGCGTCAGGCGCGCGCTCGCTAAACAGTTCTTCTGAAGCGGCCCAAATGCCAGGCCCGCGAGCCGACCTGATTGCTACGGACCTCGTCGTCGCGGGAGCAACGCGCTGCGATTTCTCGTTGGTGTTGCGCGCCGCGGCGTCCTGATTTCCCGCCCAGGCATGCGGATCGATCAGACGCTGGGAATTGGCCACGGTTCGAAGGCCGAAGTAGCCCAATTCGCGGCGCTCCCGCTCTGGGTCGCCCTCGCGCTCGCGCTGGTTTTGACCCTGTTCTTGACCGAGTCCTATCCCCCGCCGAAGAGCCGCGCCCCACCAAACGCCAAAGATAGGTGCCAATCGAGGCATTGACGACTAACCAAGTCCGCCACACGCAAAACCAGCTACGAAGACGTCAAAAGGTCCGCTTTCCACTCAGAGGCATTGGTCTCCTAGTGGCGCCGAGCCGACATTCTGCGGCGAGCGAGAAATGTTGTCCTGAAGCTAACCAGACGAGCGGCCAGGCAGGATGGCGAGTGGTCATCGACCCGAAAGCGGACATGAAGCGCCCACGGGGCCAGGTTACGATCAGCGCGCATCGCTAGGGACTAGACACCAACCTCAATGCGGCGCCGCGCCCTCCACTCCTCGATCTTCCCAACTGACTTCAGCCAGACACCGGCGATCAACACCACCTCGTAGGCGAGGGGCCGCGGATATGCACAAATAGCTTCAGTTTCGCCTGAACTCGAAAGCAGCCAGACTTTTCCGGGAGTTCAACAGCTTGTCAGCGCAGGAAGCAGCTTCTCAAGTATGGCGGCCGGAGCATTTGAGGCTAGCGATCAGCGCCGCTAGCGTCGCCCTATGGTCCTGGAACGTCGATAGTGATCGGCTCACCATGGACGAACGGGCCTTCGAGATGTGGGGCCTGCCTTGGTCGAGCGATGTCGCGTTTGAAGACCTATCCGCACACCTTCATCCGGCCGACCGCGATCGCGTTCGCGCCGCCTTCACAGCAACCCGCTCGATAGCCGGGCCATACGAAATCGATTTTCGTACGCTGGTTGGAGATGAAGTGCGGTGGATTTCAGCGCGCGGTCACGGAGCGGACGAGGGTATCGTTGATGGCGTGATGTTCGGCATTTTCCTCGACGTCACGGAGCGCAAGCAGGCCGAGGAAGCGCACGAACTGCTCGCTGGAGAGATGAGCCACAGGGTCAAGAACCTGCTCGCCATCGCCACTGGTCTGACGCGGATCGCCTCACACTCCACAACAACAGCCGCAGAAATGTCCAAAGCGCTGACCGAGCGCCTTGCAGCCTTGGGGCGGGCGCACGACCTCGTTCGCCCGCTTCCGGGCCACAAGGGCAAGGCGGTGCTGCTTGGAGATCTGTTGTCGGTCGTGTTGGCTCCATACTATGACATGGGCGGCTCAGGCGGCCGGATCCGCATATCGGTTCCGCGGATCGGGGTCGGCGAGCGGACCGCAACCACCCTTGCGCTCGTATTTCACGAGATGGCGACCAACTCGGTCAAGCATGGCGCCTTGTCGTCAGAGCTGGGGATGCTGAACGTGACCAGCACGTCAGACGATCGCGATGTGTGCGTGGTCTGGACTGAGACCGGCGGGCCGGAGATTTCCGCACCTCCGGACATGGATGGCTTCGGCAGCAAACTCATCTCGCGGGGCGTTGCTCACGACCTGGAGGGCGCTCTCTCATACGACTGGAAGGAAAGCGGCCTCGTCGTCACCCTTCGAATAAGAAAAAGCAGGCTGGAAATGTAGCCCTCGCTCCTCGCTGCCCTGCCTTCAGAAGTCGCAGGCGTGCCGCCCTAGTCCTGAAAGCTGCGGCGCTCGCGGATCACCGGCCAATCGAGCGTGTCCACCAACTCAAGAGCGTCGCGGACGTCCAGGCCGACTTGCGGCACTTGCATGATGATGAGGGGACGGCAGGTGACAACATCAAGCACGGTCCAGCCGTGATCGTCCTGTCGGATATCATAGCGTTCTAGCATTCGCCCCAAGTCCATCCCCAATGGGGCTCTAGTTAGGCGGAGCGGCGATTCTGTCTATCGGGCGGAACCCCGACGTTACGGTCTGTGATTGCCTGGGAGCCGACATCGCGAGTGTTAGTGCGGTTCGGTCTGAGCGCGTTTGGCTGGTGACCCAGAAGCCGACCATTGGCCACCCAGCCAAGAGTGACGCGATCGGCCGAACTTCCCGCCCACAAGATCGACCTGGCGAAGGCTAGGCTCGAGGACGCCCGGCGGTTTCCCGGTCGCGTGCTGATGCTGGGCTGCGAGATCTGCGGATGGGTCAAAGGTTACGACGTCGCGAAGATCATCAACCGGGTCTACGAGCTTCGCGACGGAGGATCTCAGACGCCCGTCGCGGACGTGGCCCGGTCGGTGAAGCACATCTGCCCACAATGCAAAGGCAAGCATTGGAGCACCCCCCTTGCTTATCCGGGCCGCGGCTGGCCAACCGGTATCAACACAGTCGTGGTCTATTCGCCGCCACTCCGGTGACACTACGAACGCGCTCGACACCTGCGAATGCATTCGGACATCACAGAATGAAATCGCCAGAATTCAAGGTAACCACCGAATTGATCCGCACGACCATTTCTGCCGCGCCGCCATTTCCGTTATCGAACATCACGTCGGTGACGCCGCCGGAGATAGCGTAGCGGATTGAGGAGACGCCGCCGCCGCTGAAAGCGCCTGTGCCATTGAAGACGAAGGTTCCAGGAAGGGCGGAGACATCGATGCCGTCACCCCCGGGCACCCCTGCACCCTGGAAATCCATGATGAGGTCGCGGGTCGATGAGGTGGACTCGCTGAACGCTGCGTAGCGGAAAATGTCGGCGCCCGCGCCGCCGGTCAGCGTGTCAGCCCCGGCGCCCCCGATCAGGACATCGTTCCCGGCGCCCCCCGTTAGGGTGTCGTTGCCTCCCCTTCCGGAGATCGAGGCGACGCCGACCACCGAAGTGAAGCCCGAGAAGTCCAGGGTGTTGGCGTTGGCGTCGCCCTGGACCACCTGACCGGCGCCGTCGAAGACCTCGACCCCGGTGATGTTCGCCGTGCCGCTCATGGTCAGGGCGCCGCCGGCGGCGACCACACGCACCGTGTCGGTCCCGGCGTCGCCCGCCAGCGTATCGAACTGCGCCGCGGCTCCGCGGACCAGAAGCACGTCGTCGCCATTGCCGCCGTTGACCACGTCGTTGCCTGCGCCGCCGTCCAGTGTGTCGAAGCCGTCGTTGCCGAGCAGCCGGTCGGCGCCGGCCAGCCCCGTGATGCTGTCGTCGCCGGCGCCGCCGTTGAGCGTGTCGCTTCCGCTTGTGCCGGTCAGCGTCTGCCCCCCGGCGACGATGGAGACCGGCAGGGCCGATGAGATAGAGCCGAGGTTGCCGGCGGCGTCGGTCGTGATGGCGGTGATCGCATGGTTGCCGGGGCTGAGCGCCGTGCTGGTGACGGACCAGTTTCCAGAGCTGTCCACCGCCGACGTTCCGAGGACGACCGCGCCTTCGTACAGGGTGACCACGCCGCCGGCTTCGTTGGCGGCGACGCCGACGAAGGTCGGCGTTGCGATCGAGGTGACGTTGTCGGTGTTGGACGCCCCGTTGTCGCTCGCAGCAGTCATGTCGGGGGTGCTCGGCGCCAAAGGCGCCGCTGTGTCGATTTTGACCGTCAGCGTTCCGGAGGCCGGGCTTGTCCCGTTGGCGGTCGTGCTGGTCGCCGTCAGGGCATGGCTGCCGTCGGCGAGCGCGGCCGTGGTGATCGACCAGGCGCCGTTCACGTCCGCCGTGGCCGAGCCCGCCGGCGCGGCGCCGTCGAACAGATTGACAGTCGCACCGGCAGCCGCCGTCCCGACCAGGGTAGGGGTGTTGTCGTTCGTCAGGTTGTCGGTGCTCGACACCCCGGTGTCCGAGGTCGCCGCGAGATCGGGCGTGGACGGCGCGCCAAGCGCGCCCGAGGTGGTGAATACGACGTCGACCCAGTAGTTCGACGCCTGGAAGCTCTGGCTGGGAATCTGCAGGGTCGAGCCGTAGCCATAGACCCCGTTGCCGCCGGAAACGCCGCTTGATGGCGCGCTCAGCACGCCGCTGGTGATGGTGCTGGTGAAATAGTTGGTCGTCGCCAGGTAGTTGTCGGCGGTGTGGTAGGAGGCGACATAGGTCGCCCCGGCCTGGAGGACGACCGGCGTGCTCAGGGCCGCGACCTGCCAGCCCGATTGGCCGGGCGCCGAGGTGAAGGTCACCGTGCCGAGCAGCGTCCCGTTGGAGGACCACAGATGCCCCGCGCGCGTGTCGGTGTCGCTGGCGTCGCCTGGGCCGCGGTAATAGCGCAGAGCGGTGACGGCGCCCGCGCTGCTGGCCTGGAACTTCACCCCGAGCTCGACCTGCTGACCGTCGTTGTAGAGCGTCCCCGTCGGCGTGAGCCCCCCGAAGAGGTTCACGGTGGGCGCGATGGAGACTGGCAGCGCGGCGGAGATGGATCCGAGGTTGCCGGCGGGGTCGGTCGTGACGGCGCTGATCGCATGGCTGCCGGGGCTGAGCGCTGTGCTGGTGACCGACCAGTTCCCAGAGCTGTCCACCGCCGACGTTCCGAGGACGGCCGCGCCTTCGTACAGGGTGACCACGCCGCCGGCTTCGTTGGCGGCCGTGCCGACGAAGGTCGGCGTTGTGATCGAGGTGACGTTGTCGGTGCTGGATACCCCGTTGTCGCTCGCCGCAGTCATGTCCGGGGTGCTCGGCGCCAGCGGCACCGCTGTGTCGATTTTGACTGTCAGCGTTCCGGAGGCCGGGCTTGTTCCGTTGGCGGTCGTGCTGGTCGCCGTCAGGGCATGGCTGCCGTCGGCGAGCGCGGCCGTGGTGATCGCCCAGGCGCCGTTCACGTCCGCCGTGGCCGAACCCACCTGAGCAGCGCCGTCGTACAGGTTGATGGTCGAACCCGCAGCCGCCGTCCCGGCCAGGGTCGGGGTGTTGTCGTTCGTCAGGTTGTCGGTGCTCGACACCCCGGTGTCCGACGTCGCAGCGAGATCGGGCGTCGACGGCGCGGCCGGCGGGCCCGCTACAATGGAGACCGGCAGGGCCGATGAGATAGAGCCGAGGTTGCCGGCGGCGTCGGTCGTGATGGCGGTGATCGCATGGTTGCCGGGGCTGAGCGCCGTGCTGGTGACGGACCAGTTTCCAGAGCTGTCCACCGCCGACGTTCCGAGGACGACCGCGCCTTCGTACAGGGTGACCACGCCGCCGGCTTCGTTGGCGGCGACGCCGACGAAGGTCGGCGTTGCGATCGAGGTGACGTTGTCGGTGTTGGACGCCCCGTTGTCGCTCGCAGCAGTCATGTCGGGGGTGCTCGGCGCCAAAGGCGCCGCTGTGTCGATTTTGACCGTCAGCGTTCCGGAGGCCGGGCTTGTCCCGTTGGCGGTCGTGCTGGTCGCCGTCAGGGCATGGCTGCCGTCGGCGAGCGCGGCCGTGGTGATCGACCAGGCGCCGTTCACGTCCGCCGTGGCCGAGCCCGCCGGCGCGGCGCCGTCGAACAGATTGACAGTCGCACCGGCAGCCGCCGTCCCGACCAGGGTAGGGGTGTTGTCGTTCGTCAGGTTGTCGGTGCTCGACACCCCGGTGTCCGAGGTCGCCGCGAGATCGGGCGTGGACGGCGCGCCAAGCGCGCCCGAGGTGGTGAATACGACGTCGACCCAGTAGTTCGACGCCTGGAAGCTCTGGCTGGGAATCTGCAGGGTCGAGCCGTAGCCATAGACCCCGTTGCCGCCGGAAACGCCGCTTGATGGCGCGCTCAGCACGCCGCTGGTGATGGTGCTGGTGAAATAGTTGGTCGTCGCCAGGTAGTTGTCGGCGGTGTGGTAGGAGGCGACATAGGTCGCCCCGGCCTGGAGGACGACCGGCGTGCTCAGGGCCGCGACCTGCCAGCCCGATTGGCCGGGCGCCGAGGTGAAGGTCACCGTGCCGAGCAGCGTCCCGTTGGAGGACCACAGATGCCCCGCGCGCGTGTCGGTGTCGCTGGCGTCGCCTGGGCCGCGGTAATAGCGCAGAGCGGTGACGGCGCCCGCGCTGCTGGCCTGGAACTTCACCCCGAGCTCGACCTGCTGACCGTCGTTTGAGATCGACCCTGTCGGTGTGGCGGCTCCGAACAAACTGATGGTCGTTGGCGCCGTCACGGTGATGACGTCCGAGGCGAGTTGGCTGTTGGGGCGGATGTTCAGGCTGTCGTCAATGGCCCGCGCTAGGACGGCGTAGGCGCCGGGGCTGCTAGGCGTCCAGCTGTAGCTCCAATTGGACGTGCCTTGCGCCACGTTCCAAGTCTGGCCACCGTTGAGCGATACCTCGACGAGGGCGACGCGGCCGTCGGTCGTTGATGGGTTGTTGTCGTCATCGGTGGCGACTCCGCTGATCGTGATCGAGGTCTGTGCGCCTACGCTGTCGGGCAGGTTGTTCAGCGTGGACGTGGCGCCGACGTGGTCGTTGGAGGCGGTCGCCCGCACCAGCCCTTGCGACGCCAGGATCGCGTCCGTGACGGCAGGCTGGATGCCCATGTCGGCGAACATGTTGACGGTGAACTGCTGCAGCGCCGTCGTCGCGGCGGCGGCCCCGTAGGGCGAGGAATCGTGCTCGTTGCTGAGGCCCCAACTCCAGAAAACCGTCCCGGAGCCGAACACCAAAGCGCCGCTTGGGGCGCGGTAGAGCGACAGTTCGTGCGTCGCCGTCCCGGGAGCCGTGCGATTGCCCTCGTCGGTGAGTATCTGGCTCCAGGGCAGCGTCGTCTGCGACAGCTTGATCAGCCCGGCGGGGCGGAACGCGTCCGTCGGCGCTGTGTCCCACTCGTAGCCGATGATGCCAGGAGCGATCCCGGTGGCGCCGTTCGGTCCGATGCCGGTATCGCGCCAGACCCGCAGGCCGGCATAGGCGGCAGGAATGTTGAGCGCCCCCCCGAACTCGCCGGTGCCGTCGGGGCCGAACAACTGACCGGTGAGCGAGTTCTCGGGCCTTGCGCCGACTGCGGTGTGGGTGACGCCGTCTGGGCCGACCGCGTTGACGAAACGAAGGTCGCGCCAGGTGCCGGTCCATTCGTTTGATGGGTCGATATTGGCGTAGTCTTGCGCCCCGGCGGTCAGCGAATAGTTCGCCTTAGTCTCCTTATAAGAGACGAGCGTCCGATACTCGGTTCCATCGGCGATGCTGCTTTCCCAGCGCGTTTTCCAGTAGACCTCGTTCCCGCTCCAGAACAGCAGGTTCACCCCAGCATCGCGCGCTGCCTCCACGTTGGCGCGCTGAGGGCCGGACCAGTATTCATCATGGCCGACGGAGATGAAGGCTGAATGGGTGGTGAGGTTGCCAACGCCCAGGCGGTCGGTGTCCACGCCCGCGATGTAGGAGACGCTGTAGCCGTTCTTTTCGAGCCAGTAGGCCGCCGAATAGTCGGCTCCGAACAGATAGTCCTGGCCGCCGGCGAAGGTGCCGCCGCCGTCGCGGGTGATGAACGGGCGATTGTAGCTGACGGCGAAAGCACGGTCCTGGCCACTCGGATTCTGGTCCGGGGCGATGTCGGCCGGCTGGTCGAACCCGCCATAGAGGCTCGGGCCGACCTGCCCGTTGCGACCGCCCCAACCGTTATAGGCTTGCCAGGTGGTGTCGGAGGTCTGAAGCAGGATGTCGCTTGTGCCGTTGTCGTCCCGCACGATGAAGGGGATCTGGTTGACGGCGCCGTTGTCCGCGCGGACGAGCTTGGCCAAATAGATACCCGACACCGCGTCCGCCGGAGTCGTCCAGGTCGCGCCGATTGACCAGTTGCCGGCATCGACAAGGCCTCTGGAATCTGTGACCGGGTTCGGTTGCGCCGTTCCAGTTAGACCGTTGAGGGTGGTGACCAGGGTCGCCCCGTCGCCGCCATAATAGCCCAGTCGATAAATCTCGATGCTGTAGGGCGCTGTCGTGCCCTGAGCGATGTTGAGGTTGACCTTGAACGAAATGGCCGCGCCGTTGTCGACGCTGAACTGGGTGGCGAAGCCTTCGATCTGATTGCTCGCCGGCGCGTCCCACACGCTTTTGGGCGTTCCGGGCTTCTGGTTCTCGATAACGATCCGGTTGTCGACCACCGCTCGCCTCCTACGCGCGCCGCGCTGGGGGACGGTTTGCCTGACGTCATTCAGGGCGATGGCGGCGCAGCTTCTGACACTGGCCCACTACACTCTCAGGGCTCTATCATTTGAGCCCATCGCTACGACTATGAGGCATGCGTCTTCGCCAACACCGTCGATCAGTTCGAGGACTTCCAGAACACTCAGCGCGGCGCTGCTTTCACAGGCTTCGAAGCCAGGGCGATATTCCGCTCCGCTTCGCCTCGGCGTGGTTGGCTGCCGGCTTCGACGACAAGTGCAACAAGGAGTTCGTGGTCCTTGTCAGGCCTCGAGCTTTGCCGACCGGAAGGTGTCCCACGCCCCTGACGGCGGCTGAGCTTCTCTCCTTAAAGGTGAAGTATGTGGACCAGTAGTTGCGAGCCGGGTTAGTTCGGCAAGCGAGTCTCAATTCGAGACATTGGCGCGGCGCAATGTCGCCGGGCCTTTGGCGATGGCATTGACCGCTGGGATAGGCCGTCTCGTAGGCGTCGCAGTCTAGGTTCGAGCCACGGCTAAGGACGACCTGTGAACGGGAGGGCCGGCAGTTTCAAAGCTTGGTTCTGGCTGACGGACTGTGCTCTTGCCTGATTGAACTAAAGGCCCCGAGCGAGACGCAAGCTGGCGCGGACGCGAGGAGGGCAAGACAAAAGGAGCTAGGTTCGCCCCACCGCTATTGGGAGGCATATTTGGATCATGGCGACGAGCGGCGTGCTACTGATCTTCGTAGGCGCGCCCGAACGGCTGAAACAAACGGCTGAGGGATTTTCACTCCAGTCTCCGCCGTCGGGCTTTGGCAAAGCGGTAGAGCGTCGAGAATCCGATAGCGCCTCTCCATCAAATGTGAAGAACCTGCTCAACCCTAAGAACGCCAGCCTCGCGGAGGAAGCGAGGCCATAGCGGCGCCAGTGCGGTGTCGGTCGTGGCTTGTGTCTCGGGGTGACGGTGCGAACAGTGTTTGGGCGCTCGTCGAAGTGCAGGCCGCTAGCTCCGTTGCTCCCGGAGAGGAGGCTGTGTTGATCTCATTCCGCCGAGGCGAGGTGCTTCCGTCATGTCGTGGATCTGCAGAGGCCTGGCGGCCCTCGTAGTCTCGTTTGCCTGGGCGGGTTCGAGTACCGCCTTGGATCTCAACGATGCAGTGCGTTTTGATGGGAAGGTCGCACTGCCCGTCGGCGCGCATCCTCTTGAGGAGTATATCCGCTACTACGCGAGCGCAGACATTCAGACGCAAGACGATTTACCCTTCACGTCGATGCGTGGGGATTTCAAGGTCAAGCCCGGCGAACTAGTGCTCGGCATACTCGTCCTGCCAGGAGAATTCGGGATCGACGGCGTGCCCGGTGTTCGTGTCGCGGAGACGGTCGCAGATTTGCCATATGCGGTGCACGGCGGATGTCGTGCAGTCAACGTCGTCGCTGATAGTGACGGCGGAATGCTCGGCAGTTGGTGCAACGTTGACCAGGAAACCCCCCTGCCGCCTGCACCGAAGGCGAGATTTCGTTAGGGGCGAAGCGGGGCCGGGGAAGGTCCGCTCGCCCAACCGACGGAGAGGTACGCTGTTGGCGCCAAGCTGACCAACTCAAACCTAACGCGACGCCAGTTGCAGCGATCCGCTCGTACGTGGCTCGCCGCGCCATGGGGTGAGCAGTCTAACGCACTCTGCGGCAGACTGATTCGTCTCACACTGAGCCGAGTGACGCCCAAGAACGTGCTGAATTCGAGTGACCCCTGGTGGAATGGCCAACCAAGGGGAGAACGCGACCGCGTCGAAAGTGCCCCAAATTGGCAGGCGACCCGACAATTAAGAGAGGGGTCAGCCCCTAGAGGCTTGAATTTCCGGGGAAAAATGGTGGATGCGACAGGGATTGAACCTGTGACCCCCTCGGTGTGAACGAGGTGCTCTCCCGCTGAGCTACGCATCCTCCGGAAGGGTTGCGCCTATAGCCTGACGTCTTGCGCCGGGCAAGCGGTGAGAAGCGTTACGCACGCATTCTTCAGTTCGTCGAAGTGATCGACCAGCACGTCGGGGTTCAAATCAGCGGCCGGGATCTCGGTGTAGCCGAAGCTGACCAGCACCAGCGGCACCTTGGCGGCGCGGGCGGCGCCGGCGTCGGTGGAGGCGTCTCCCACCATGATGGCGCGGTCGATCCGTCCGCCGGCGGCCTCGATAGTATGGGTGAGGTGGCGGGCGTCGGGCTTCGGGGCTGGGGCCAGATCAGCGCCGATCACCGCGTCGAAGAAGTCGATCAGGTCCAGCTTTTGGAGAATCGGCAGCGACAGGTCGGTCAGCTTGTTGGTGCAGATCGCCAGCCGGGCTCCGGCCGCCTTCAGTTCCGTCAGGCAGCGAACCGCGCCCGGGAAGGGCCGGGTCTCGTCGGCGCTGTGTTCGTTGTAGTGGGCGATGAAGCGCTCGAAGAGTTCGGGCATGCGTTCGATCGGGATGGGATGGCCCTGGGCTGCGAAGCCGCGCTCCATCAATCGGCGGGCGCCGTGGCCGATGAAGGGACGGGCTTCATCAAAGGGCAGGGGCGCGACGCCCTCTTCCCGCAGGATGACGTTCAGGGTGCCGATCAGGTCGGGCGCGGAGTCGACGAGCGTGCCGTCGAGGTCGAAGACTATGGTGGCGCCGGCTAGGGCCGCGAGGTCGGTCAAGGAAAACGCTCCGTCGAAACCGCTCGCCGTTTCCGCTAAACGCCGCATGATTGCAATGTCTGCCCGACTCGTAAGGACTGATCCATGACCCCACGCGCCGCTGTGATTATGGCCGCCGGCCAGGGCACGCGCATGAAGTCGCCGATCCCCAAGGTGCTGCACAAGGTCGGCGGACGCACGATCCTGGATCGGGTGATCGACACCGTCGAGGCCGCCGGTTGCGAGCGCATTGTCGTGGTGGTTGGAAACCATAGCCCGGGCGTCAGGGCCTTGGTGGAAGCGCGGCTCGGCAAGGACGCCGTGGCGGTGCAGGACCCGCCGCTGGGCACCGGCCATGCGGTATTGGCCGCGCGCGAAGCGCTGGCCGGCTTCGAAGGCGATCTGCTGGTGCTGAACGGTGACTGTCCGTTGCTGGAGCCCAAGGATCTGGAGCCGCTGTTCGGCTTGCGGGCCGATGGCGTGGCCTTGGCCATGCTGGCCTTCGAACCGGTCGATCCGCTGCTCTATGGCCGAGTGCTGCGCGGGGCCGACGGCCATGTAATCCGCATCGTCGAGCCCAAGGACGCGACGCCGGAACAACTGGCGGTTCGGATCTGCAACGCCGGAATGATGGCGGCTGACGCGGGGCGAATGTTCGACTGGCTGTCCAAGGTGACCAACGACAACGCCAAGGGCGAGTACTACCTGACCGACATCGTCCGGATCGCCGTGGCCGACGGGCGTTTGGTCCGAGCCTCGATCGCGCCCGAGAGCGCGGTGATGGGCGCCGACACCCCGCTGCAGCTTTCGCAAGCCGAGGCGATCTTCCAGCAACGTCGCCGCGCGCACTTCTTGGCTGAGGGCGTGGCCATGCTGGCGCCTGAAACGGTGCACTTCTCCTGGGACACCCAGATCGCGGCCGGCGTTCAGATCGAGCAGTTCGTGGTGTTCGCGTCAGGCGTCAGCATCGAGACCGGCGCGGTGATCCGCGCCTTCAGCCATCTGGAGGGCGCCAAGGTGATGGCCGGCGCCTTGATCGGCCCCTATGCCCGCCTGCGTCCAGGCGCTGAGATCGGCGAGGACGCCCATATCGGCAACTTCGTCGAGGTGAAGAAGGTGAAGGTGGGCGCGGGCGCCAAGGCCAACCACCTGTCCTATCTGGGCGACGGCACGGTGGGAGCGAAAGCCAACATCGGGGCCGGCACGATCTTCTGTAACTACGACGGCTTCGACAAGTTCGAGACCCATGTGGGGGAGGGCGCGTTCGTTGGCTCCAACTCCTCGCTGGTGGCGCCGGTGCGGATCGGGGCCGGGGCCTATACAGGCTCGGGCTCGGTGATCACCCGCGACGTGCCCGACAACGCCCTTGGCCTGGAACGGTCGGGGCAGGTCGAGAAGGAAGGCTGGGCGGCACGGTTCCGCGCGGCCAAGCTGGCCAAGCGCGCCAAGAAGTAACACCGGTGCTCAGTTCGTCGTGGCCGGGCCGGTCCTCGCCGCCTAATAACCGCCGAACTCAACTGTGTATGGATCCTCTGGCGCTCGCCCCGGGGACGACGAGGTTTTTCAATGGACGCTGACGCGCAAAAAAGAGCTTCCGGCGAAGCCGCCGCCCAACTGGTCGAAAACGGCATGGTCGTTGGCCTCGGCACCGGCTCGACCGCGGCCTGGTTCGTGAAGGCGCTGGCGGCGCGCAAGCTGGATATCTTGGGGGTGCCGACCTCGCTCGCCACCGCCAACCTCGCCGAAAGCCTGGGTATCCGGCTAGGTGAGCTGGGGCCGGTGAAATCGATCGACCTGACGGTCGACGGCGCCGACGAGATCGGCCCCGCGCTGGCCCTGATCAAGGGGGGCGGCGCTGCGCTGCTGCGCGAAAAACTGGTCTGGGAAGCTTCCAAGCGCTGTGTGGTCATCGCCGACGCCGAGAAGCGGGTCGTCAAGCTGGGCAAGTTCCCCTTGCCGATCGAGGTGGTCGCCTTCGGGCATGAGACCACGATGCTGCGGATCTGCGACGCGCTGGGCGAATGCGATCTCGGGGTGGCGCCGCGTCTGCGCGTCAAGGACGGCGTGCCGGTGAAAACCGACAACGGCAACCTCATCTATGACGCAGCTTGCGGGCGTATCGAGGATCCCGCCTTGCTCGCCGATGCGCTGAAGAGCGTCACCGGCGTGGTCGAACACGGCCTGTTTCTCGATCTGGCGGATGTGGCTCTGGTGGGGACGGCCGACGGCGTCGTCACCCTCGAGCCGTAAGGAGCACGACGTGGCGAACTACGACTACGACCTCTTTGTTATCGGCGCCGGTTCTGGCGGCGTGCGGGCCGGACGGCTGGCGGCGATGTCGGGCGCGAAGGTCGCCCTGGCTGAGGAGCACCGCGTCGGCGGCACCTGCGTGATCCGCGGCTGCGTGCCTAAGAAGTTCATGGTCTACGCCTCGGAGTTCGCCCACAACGCCCAGGTCGCCGAGGGCTATGGCTGGTCGCCGAGCCAGGCGACCTTCGATTGGAAGCGGTTCCTGGAGGCCAAGGATCGTGAGATCGCCCGGCTGTCGGGGATCTATGTCACCAACCTCAACAACGCCGGCGCCGAAGTGGTCCACGGCAAGGCGCGGTTGACCGACGCCCACACCATCGTCGTGGAGGGCAAGCAGACCATCACCGCCGACAAGGTGCTGATCGCCACTGGCGGGCGACCCTGGAAGCCGACCGAGTTCCCGGGCGCCGAACACATCATCACCTCGGAAGAAGCTTTCCAGCTGCCGGAGCTGCCCAAGTCGATCATGATCGCCGGGGGCGGCTACATCGCGGTCGAGTTCGCGGGGATTTTCGCCGGTCTCGGCGTGGACACGACGCTGGTTTACCGCGGCGCCAATATCCTTCGCGGCTTCGACGATGACGTTCGGTCACACGTCACCGAGGAAATGAAGAAGCGCGGCGTCAAGGTCGTGCTGGGCTGCCAACATGACAGCATCGAGAAGACCGAGAGCGGCTTCATCAGCCACATGACCTCGGGCCACGCGATCGAGACCGATCTGGTGATGTTCGCCACTGGACGCCGCCCCTATGTCGAGGGGCTGGGGCTCGAGACGGCGGGCGTGAAGTTGAACGACGACGGCGCGGTGGCCGTCGACAAGTTCTCCAAGACCAATGTCGACAACATCTGGGCGGTTGGCGATGTCACCGACCGGATCAACCTGACCCCGGTGGCGATCCGCGAGGGTGCGGCGTTCGCTCAGACCGAGTTCTACGACAACCCGACGACCTTCGATCACGACATGGTGGCCTCGGCGGTGTTCTCGCAGCCGCCGGTCGGCTCGGTGGGCCTTTCGGAGGCCGACGCGCGTCACCAGCACGGCAAGGTCGATATCTACCTTTCCCGCTTCCGTCCGATGAAGACGACCTTCTATGGCGGCGACGAGCGCTGCTTGATCAAGTTGGTGGTGGAGGCCGGCAGCGAGCGCATCCTTGGATGTCACGTGGTCGGTCCGGATTCGCCGGAGATCATCCAGATGGCGGCGGTCGCACTGAAGATGGGCGTGACCAAGCCGCAGTGGGATTCCACCTGCGCGGTTCACCCGACCTTGGCTGAGGAATTGGTGACGATGCGCGAGAAGCACGTCCCGCTGGGCGCGGCGGCGTGACCCACGCCGTGGCCGTAACGCCGCGCGAAGGTGTTGTCTGGTTCGGGTGGGTGCTGGCCGGCGTGTTCGCCTTGTCGCCGCTGCTCGGATGGCTGTCGCCGTTGGGGTTTGCGCCGCTCGCGGCGCTGGGCGGCCTGCTGACTCTGCGCGGCGTGCGTCTTGAGGACGAACAGAAGCCGGTCGCCTTGGCGGTTCTGGTGCTGGTGACCTGGGCGCTAACGTCCATGTTCTGGAGCCCCTTCAGACCCGACAACGTCGAGAGCGCCACGGCCTTCAAGTTGATCGCCCAGGCGGTTCTCTACTGGGCTCTGTTCCGCGCTGGCGCGACCGCCTCGGCCGAGGCGCGGACGATGGCGCTGCGGATCCTGGTTTGGGGCATGGCGGGGCTCGGCCTGATCCTGGCCATTGAAGCTGCGACAGGGGCGGGGGTCTATCAAGCGCTGCGCGCCGCGATCGGCGACCCGATCCGGCCGGACTTGGCGGTGCGCAATGTCGCTCAAGGCGGCTTTGTACTGGCCGTCCTCACGCCGGCGGCGGCCGTGGCCAGCAAGCGCACGGGCTGCGGCGTGTGGCCAATCGTCCTGATGGCGGCGGGGATCGCGGGCGCGAGCCTGAGCCTGGCGGCCGACGCTCCCTTCCTGGCTCTGGTGGTCAGCGTTCTGTTCGGTTTGGCCGTCTATCGCTGGCCGGTGGCGGCGCCGCGGGTGCTGGGCGCGACGGCCGCAACCCTGTTCCTGGTCGCGCCGGGCGCTGTCTGGCTGACCCGCAAGCTGGGCTGGTTCCAGCAGCTTGAAGCCTCGGTGTCGCTCTCCTGGTCGCAGCGCATGGGATACTGGCGTCACGCCGCCGACTGGATCGGCGATCATCCGTTGCGTGGGTGGGGCCTGGACGCCAGTCGCGAGTTTGCGCCGGGCATCATTCTGCATCCCCATAATGGGGCGTTGCAGATCTGGCTGGAGCTCGGGCTGATCGGCGCGGTGGCGGCGGCGGTGTTCTGGGGCGTGCTGCTCGCCAATCTCAGCCGTCCCGAGCGGGACGCCGGGCGGGCGGCGGCGGCGGCCACGGCCGGGGCCTATCTGGTGTTCTCGGCGGTGTCTTTCGGCGTCTGGCAGGAATGGTGGCTGGCCCTGGGTGCGGTAGCCGCAACGGCTTGCATGGCGGTGCAGCACCAGGCGGCCCTAGAAAAACGCCCGGCCTGACCATCGACTAGCTCATCATTCTGGGAGTAGAACGCGCTCCGCTCGCAGTTCGCGCGAGCGCGGAGTTGAGCCATGACCGAGCATTGGACGCCTGCCTCCTGGAGGTCGAAGCCCGCCAAGCACCTGCCGACGGATTATCCGGACTTGGCGGAGCTGAGCCGCGTCGAGCAGACCCTCCGCGGCATGCCGCCCCTGGTGTTCGCCGGTGAAGCCCGCCGCCTGAAGAGCCTGCTGGGCGATGTGGCCGAGGGCCGAGCCTTCCTGTTGCAAGGCGGCGATTGCGCCGAGAGCTTCAAGGAGTTCCACGCCGACAACATCCGAGACACCTTCCGCCTGATCCTGCAGATGGCGGTGGTGTTGACCTTCGCCGGCGGCAAGCCGGTGGTGAAGGTGGGGCGGATGGCCGGCCAGTTCGCCAAGCCGCGCTCGTCACCCGTCGAGACCATCGACGGCGTCGAGCTGCCGTCCTATCGCGGCGACAACATCAACAGCATGGAATTCGACGCGGCCGGGCGCACGCCCGATCCGCAGCGCCTGCTGCAAGCTTACGGGCAGTCGGCGTCCACGCTGAACCTGCTGCGCGCCTTCGCTGGCGGCGGCTATGCCGACCTCTACAACATCCACCGGTGGACGCTCGGCTTCGTGGCCGACAGCCCGCAGGGCGCTAAGTACCGTGAATTGTCCGAGAAGATCAGCGAAGCCCTGACCTTCATGGCGGCCATCGGCGTGACCCCTGAGAGCCAACCCGATCTGCACCGGGTCGAATTCTTCACCAGCCATGAGGCCCTGCTGCTGGGCTTCGAGGAAGCGATGACTCGCGTCGATTCCACCTCGGGCGAGTGGTACGACACCTCCGCTCACCTGGTCTGGATCGGCGAGCGGACCCGTCAGCTCGACGGCGCCCACATCGAGTACTTCCGCGGTATTCGCAACCCGATCGGAGTGAAGGTCGGCCCGACCATGGAGCCGGACGATCTGCTGCGCCTGATCGACGTGTTGAACCCGAAGAACGAGCCGGGGCGTCTGACCCTCTATGGCCGCTTTGGTCACGACAAGATCGCCGACCGCCTGCCGCGTCTGTTGCAGGCGACCAAGAAGTCCGGCCGCTCGGTGGTCTGGGCCATCGACCCGATGCACGGCAATACGCTCACCGCCGCCAACGGCTACAAGACGCGTCCGTTCGACCGGATCCTCTCTGAGGTGAAGAGCTTCGTCGAGATCGCCAAGGCCGAGGGCGTGCATCCGGGCGGCGTGCACCTGGAGATGACGGGCCAAAATGTCACCGAATGCCTCGGCGGCGCGCGCGCCCTGACTGAAGGCGACCTGGCCGACCGTTACCACACCCACTGCGATCCCCGACTGAACGGCGAGCAGGCGTTGGAACTGGCCTTCCTGGTGGCTGAGAAGCTCAAGGAAGAGCGGGTCGCTGCGGCGCTGCGGGCCGCTGTCTGATCAAGACCTTTGCGCGGGCGGCCCTGGGTCGCCCGCCGCAGACGGCTGTGCTGTTCAGGTGACCGGCGCCTAAAAAAGCGGCGACGGCTCGTGCTCGGGCCTTGCGGCGAGGGCGGCAAACCTCCAGTTTCGCCACCTCTTTGAAAATCGGTGAGATGATGGCCGACCAGGCCGGGGCGACCCTCCCTTCGGATGGGCGCGAAATTGATATTGTGCGCGCGCAAACGATCGAGCTGTGGAAGCTCTCGTGGCCGGTGGTGCTGTCGCGCCTGGGCATCATGACCATGGGCCTGTCGGACGCCATCGTGGTGGGCAGGTACTCTGCGACCCAGCTTGGCTATCACGCGCTTGCCTGGGCCCCGACCAGCGTCGTGGTGACCATGGCGGTCGGGCTGCTCACCGGGGTCCAGGTGATGACCGCGCGGCGCATCGGGCAGGGCCGGCGCGAGCTGACCGGCGCGGTCCTGCGTCGTGGCCTGGCCTACAGCTTCTGGATCGGCCTGATCTCGCTGGCCGTCACGCTCCTGGCGGGGCCGTCCTTCCTGCACGTCATTGGTCTCGACAAGGATCTGGCCGACGGCGCCTCGCGCGCGATGTTGATCTTCGCCCTGTCGCTGCCCGGCTATGCGATCAGCGTCGCGGCCAGTTTCTGGCTGGAGGGCCTGGGAAAACCCAAGCCTGGCGCGGTGATGATGTGGGTGGCCAATGGGGTGAACCTGGCGCTGCTGCTGTTGCTGGTGCCCGGGCACCTCGGCATTCCGCCGCTGGGCGCCGTCGGCGGCGCCTGGGCGACGACGGGCGCGCGGACCTTCCTGGCGATCGCGATGCTGATCTACATTCTCCGGATGCCGGAATCCCGGGCTTTGGGTGTGTTCGACAAGCCTGAGCGCGACCGGGTTACCGAGGCGGAGCAGCGGCGCATAGGCTACGGCGCCGGCGCCTCCAATTTCTTTGAAGTGGCGGCTTTCGCCTCGATGAACATCTTCGCTGGATGGATGGGCGGGTTGACCGTGGCGGCCTGGGCTGTGGTGCTGAACGTTGCGGCCATGGTCTTCATGGTGCCGCTGGGCCTGTCGACCGGCACGGCTGTGATGGTCGGCCGGGCCTATGGGGCTCGTGACGCCAAGGGCGTGACGCGTGCGGGGCTCATCGGCTTTGGGATCACCGCCGCGTTCGGCCTGCTGATCTCGCTGATCATCTGGCCGACGGCCGGCCTGATCAGCCAGGCCTACACCTCCGACAAGGTGGTCATCGCCATGGCGTCGACCGCGCTGGTGCTGTCCTGCCTGTTCTTCCTGGTCGACGCCCTGCAGGTGGTGATCGCCCAGGCGCTACGGGCGCGGGGCGACGTCTGGCTGCCGACCTTCACCCACATGACCAGCTATGTCCTGGTGATGATGCCGCTGGCCTGGTGGCTGGCCATTCCCATGGGCCTGGGGCTCAACGGCATCGTCTGGGCGGTGATCGCCGCGTCGTTCATCTCGGCCGGGCTGCTGAGTTGGCGGTTCTGGTCGCTCGCGCGGCGGGGCCTCTAGGCGCAGGCGACTTTTTTCGTCGAGGTGAACGGTCGATTCACGCTGATCTGGGAGAAGGGGGCATGGCTTCGCTGACCCCGAAAATCGCCCGTTTCCTCTTGATCGCCGCGGCGGTCGTCTGCGCGATCGGCATGATCGGGCCGTTCAAGGGCATCGAGCGTAATCTGATCAGTGTGGATAAGGCCGCGCACTTCGTCGCCTTCTACGGCCTGACGCTGCTGACCATCGCCGCGTTCCCCAAGCGCCGCTCGTTCGACCTGGCCTGCCTGGTCCTGATGTTCGGGGTCGCGATCGAGGTCGCTCAGATGCTCTCGGGCAGGGGCGCTCAGATCGGCGACATCTTGGCTGACGCCGCCGGCGTCGTCGGCGTGCTGGCGCCGATGCACCTTCAGCGCCTGCGCAGCCCGCCGATCGTGGAGCGCCGTCGCCGGCTGGCCGATCGTCTGCCGGTCGCCGAGCCGCAAGCCCCGGCCGAGCCCGCGCAGGGCTAAGCGGCGGCCGTTCTGAACCTAAGCCTCGACGCCTAGGATCCAGCCTTCCTCAGTCTCGGCGTCCAGCACGACGTCGGCCGCGGCTGTCTTGCCGATCGTGAAGGCGGCGCCCAGCTTGCCGGTTTCGTCCAAGCGCGCGAAATGCTCGGCCGTGACGCGGACCTGAGCCTGATCCTTGACCTCACCGGGCTGCGGCTGGGCCTTGTAGAGCGAAGGATAGACCTCGGCGACCACCACCTCGACACCGGCGAGGTCGGCTTCAGTCAGAGTTTTGAAGCCCGTTTCGAAGGGCCAGACCTTCACCGCCTCGCCGCGCGCGAGCTTCAGCCGGCGGGCGGCGGGAATTCCCAGGATCGCCTGACCGCCGACGGAGCCATTGTAGTAGAGCTTCCAGATTGAGGCCGCGCCCTTGGCGGCCAAATCGGCATGGCGAAACTCCGGCAGATCGTCAGGACCGTGGGCCCGCGTGCGCTTGGGCTGCAGGGTGGTCAGGGCGTCCTTCGGCGGGCAGCCCCAGAACGGGAAGGGGCCGCCGGTCATGCGCCGGTTGATTTCCGAACCCACGCCGAAGCGGTTGTTGGTGTTGTCGGCCTTGTCCTTGACCATCTTGTCGAGCTGGTCCCAGACCGCGCGCCAAGGATGCTCGCCCGTCAGGTTCAGGGCCTTGGAGAAGCCGCGCGGGAATCCGAGCGGGAAGTCGAAGCCGACCAAAGCGCGTTCGCCGCGCTTCTTGAAGTCATCCAGGATGTCGGCGAGCTTCTTCTCGGCCTCGGCTCGGGTGGGCGGATTGTAGGACTCGAAGGTCAGGCGGAAGCGTAGATCGCGCTTAGCGACTCCGATCCAGACGGAGTCCGGGCCCGTGGAGGGCTTGGCCGCCGCGCTCCAGTCGACGATCACATAGGCGCTGAAGAGGCGGGACACGGCGAACTCCGAGTGAGGTACTACCCCTCGGCTTGTAGCTGGTCGCTCCCGGCGGGCCAACGCCGGAAGCGATCACCTAGTCGCGCTCTAGCTTAGCTTCACCAGCATCTTGCCGAAGTTTTCGCCAGAGAAGAGCTTCAGGAAGGCGTCGGGAGCCTTGTCGACCCCTTCCAGCACGGTCTCCCTCCACTTGATCTTGCCGGCCGCATGCCACTCGGCCAGGTCCTTATGGAAGGACGGCAGCATGTCGTAGTGGCTGGAGACGATGAAGCCCTCCATCCGCAGCTGCTTGCCGACCGCCTGGGCGATATTACGCGGGCCGGGCGGCGGGGTGGTAGCGTTGTACATCGAGATCATGCCGCACAGGGCGAACCGGCCGAACGGCCGAGCCGAGTTGAGCGCCGCTTCTAGGTGCTCCCCGCCGACGTTCTCGAAATAGACGTCGATGCCTTCAGGCGCGGCCTCTTCGAGGGCCTTCATCAGGTCGGGGACGGCCTTGTAGTCGATGGCCACGTCGACCCCGAGTTCCTCTTTCAGGAACTTCACCTTCTCAGGACCGCCGGCCGAGCCGATGACCTTGTGGCCTTTGATCTTGGCGATCTGGCAAACGACCGAACCCACCGCGCCCGAAGCCGCCGACACGAAGACGACGTCGCCCTCCTTAAGCGCAGCGACCCGCAGCAGGCCTGCATAGGCGGTCATGCCCGGCATGCCGGCGACGCCCAGGAACGCCTGAGGCGGCAGGCCGAAGGTGTTCAGCTTCTGCACCATGGAGGCCTGGGCGTTGTAGGCTTCGCGCCAGCCATAGTTCGACTGCACCAGATCGCCGGCCACAAAGGCCGGATCGTTGGAAGCGATCACTTCGCCGACCGCGCCGCCCTGCATGGCCTCGCCAAGCGCGAAGGGCGGCGAATAGCTCTTCACGTCGTTCATGCGGCCGCGCATGTAGGGATCGACGGTCATCCAGGTATTGCGGACCTGGATTTCGCCGGGGCCTGGGTCGGGCAGGGTGACGGTGGCGATTTCGAAGTTGTCGGCGACAGGCAAGCCGACCGGACGGCTCTTCAAGCGGACTTCGCGCGAGGTGGTCATTGGGCGTCTCCCTTACATCGTAAGCGATGTTCAAACGAATGTTTAAGCCTGAGCCCAGGTGGCGTCGAGTGGGCTTCGCCTGTAAAGCGCGAGGTCAGCAATGTGTCGGAGCGAGTCCATGGGCGAACCCATTAAAGGCGGCGTGATCGGCGCAGGCGTCTTCGGCGGACACCACGCTCGGAAATATGCAGGCGCCGAGGGCGCGGTGCTATCGGCGGTGCTCGACACCCATCACCCCGATCGCGCAGCGGCCCTGGCCGTGCCGCTGGGCGGCCGTGCATTCCATCGGATGGACGAGTTCCTGGAAGCCTGCGACGTGGTCACGGTGGCCTCGCCGGCCAGCGTGCACATGGAGGGCGCGATGGCCGCGCTCGCCGCCGGAAAGCCGGTCTATATTGAAAAGCCGTTGGCGATCAGCCTGGCCGACGCCGACAAGATTATCGCCGAAGCGGCGAAGCAAAACCTCGTGGTCGCGTGCGGTCACCAGGAACGGGTGGTGTTCCAGGCCATGGGCCTGTTCGATATCCCCGAGCAGCCGCTGCGGCTGGAATCGATCCGCTACGGCACGCCGTCCGAGCGCAGCCTGGATGTCTCGGTGGTGCTCGACCTGATGATCCACGATCTCGATCTGGCGCTGTCCCTCTCGACGGCGCAGCCGCTCGCGGTGGAAGGCGAGGGCGTGGTCGATTTCTCCGGCGGCTGGGATCAGGCGCGGGCGGAGGTGACGTTCGACGACGGCTTTACCGCGATTTTCGACTCCTCGCGCATGGCGCCCGAGCGCAAGCGCAGCATGAAGCTCGTTTATCCGTCGGGCGAGGTGGAGATCGATTTCGTCTCGCGGAAGTTCCGCAACACGACGGGCTTTGCGCTCAATCCCGACTATGCCGACACGCCGGCCGTGAAGGATACCTTGGCCACCAGCGTCGAGGGCTTCCTGGCCGCGGTGCGGGGCGAGGCGCCGCGTCCCATCGTGACGGCGGAGGAGGCGGCCCGTGCACTCGATCTGGCGCTTGCCGTCGAACAGGCTCTAGAGGATCGGAGCTAGCGGGGTTAGGCTCTCCTCTCCCATTCGGTGGAGCACGTCATGACCAAGTTTGCTTACGACTTCGAGTTCCACACCATCGATGGCGCGCCTCTGCCGCTGGAGACCTACCGGGACAAGGTCGTGCTGGTGGTGAACACGGCCTCCCAATGCGGCCTGACCCCGCAATATGAGGGGCTGGAAAAGCTCTATTCCGACTACAAGGATCAAGGTCTCGTGGTGCTGGGCGTGCCCTGCAACCAGTTCGCCGGCCAGGAGCCGGGCACCGAGGCCGAGATCAAGGAATTCTGCGAGACGAAGTTCAACATCGACTTTCCACTGACCGCCAAGGCGGACGTGAAGGGCGAAACCGCCCACCCATTCTACAAGTGGGCCAAGGACGTGTTGGGCGAGCCGGCGGAGCCGGTGTGGAACTTCCACAAGATCCTGGTCGGCAAGGACGGTAAGCTGATCCGCGCTTTCGGCCCCCGCACCGAGCCGCTCGATGACGAGGTGGTCGGCGCTGTGAAGGCGGCGCTGTAGGCGTCGAGACTCAATTCGCCATGCGCATAGTTGGACTGCTCGGCGGCATGAGCGCCGAGAGCACCACGCTTTACTATCAGGCCATGAACCGCCTGGTGCGTGAACGGCTGGGCGGCTTGCACTCTATGCAGCTGCTGATGTGGTCGGTGGACTTCGCGCCCATCGCCCAGATGCAGGCCGACGGCGATTGGGATGGGGCGGGCGAAGTGCTGGCCCAAGCCGCGGCCCGGCTCGAAGGCGCGGGCGCCCAGGCGATCATGATCGGCGCCAACACTATGCATTTGGTGGCCGATCAGGTGCAGGCGGCGATCGGCGTGCCGCTGATCCACATCGCCGACGCCACGGCCGACGCCGTGAAGGCCGCGGGCTGTTCGCGGCCGCTGCTGCTGGCGACCCGTTTCACGATGGAAAAGCCGTTCTATCGCGACCGACTCGCCGCGCAGGGCGTCGAGGCCATGATCCCGGATGAAGCCGACCGCGCGCGGCTGCACGCGATCATCTACGACGAGCTTTGCCAGGGCGTCATAACCGCGGCGTCCAAGGTCGAGGTCCTAGCCATGATCGCCAAGGCAGGGGGCGCCGATTGCGTAATCTTCGGCTGCACCGAGGTTGGGCTGCTGCTGTCGCCGGAGGATCTGATCCTGCCGGTGATCGACACCGCCCTGGTTCACGCGCAGGCCGGGGTGGATTTCGCCCTCAGCTAAAGTCGCTCGTCGCTGTCGAGATAGAACGGCGGCTCTTCTGCGTCGTCCGGTTGCTCATCGACTTGCCGAGCCTCGCGGCGTGTCGCGGTGGGCGAGTGCGGTGCGATTGGCCGCCGCAGGATCGCCTCGGCCCTAGCCAGCCATTTGTTGGCCTCCTGCACCGCGTCGCTCGGCGACGAGGCGCGTCTGCGGGTTTCGTCACCGGCCAGCCAAAGGTCCAGGTCGAAATCCGGGTGATGCGGATCATCGAATATCAACCGCAGGGTCACGCGCGCGGCGTGTTCCACAGCCTGTTCCAGCGGTAGGCGAGGTTCGCCGCGATGCACCCGGGCCAGCACCTGGCCATCGACGATCAGCTCGGCGCCGACCAGTTCGTCCACCCGGTAGGGGAGCAGCCAGCCGCCGCTGTCCCAAGCCACGGCCATGACGCCGGTCGAGAAATTGAAACCGGCGCCGCGTCCGCGTCCAGGGGCGAGGATGACCGCCTCTGGCGGGCCCTTCAGCACGCGCTTCAGCGCGCGCCGGATGCGCCGCTCTTCGTCCATCAACCAGATAGCCGCGCTGCCCAGTATGGTCACCGCGATTCCAGCGAGAGCCAGCAGCAGCAGGAGCCTGGGCCATTCACTCATTGTATAAGGCTAGCGCTGTTCGTGGTTGCCGAGAAGACTGGACCAGTCTGCCGATTGAACTGTCATGCAACTGATGTCTTCTTGTCCCTGGCGTCGCGGGGCGAAGACTTTCATCTCAGGACTTCAGGAGCGTAATATGGGCTTGTTGGACGGTATTTTGGGCGCCGCCACGGGCGGTGAAGGCTCGCCGATCGGCGCGATCACCGACTTGTTGGGCGGTCAGGAGGGCGGCCTCGGCGGCTTGCTGGGCGCGTTCGAAAAGGGCGGCCTCGGCGGTGTGGCCCAGTCATGGATCGCCAGCGGTGCGAACCTGCCGATTTCCGCCGAGCAGATCGAGACGGTTCTGTCGTCCGGCATGCTGGCGGACTTCGCCGCGAAACTGGGCGTCGACCCAAAGACGGCGGCCGCAACGCTGGCGCAGGTTCTTCCCCAGGTGATCGACCACCTGACGCCCGACGGCCAAATTCCGGCGGCTGGCCAGGGTGGACTCGGCGGCCTTGGCGGTCTCGCCGACCTCTTCGGCAAGCTCAAGGGCTAGAGGTCGCTCGACCACCATCGCTTGAGCCGGGTCAGAATACGCCAGCTCAGGACGATGACGCCGATCGAACCTACGAGCAGGATCAGAGCCACCGCAATGGCGATCGCCGGCTGACTGAGCACAAGCCACAGTCCGCCGGCGGTGACCACGTCCTCGGTGGTGCTGACCGCAATATTGCTGACCGGCTCGGGACTGGTGTTCACCGCCGCCCGCGCACTGGCCTTGGCGCTGTGGCTGAGCAGGGCCGCGCCGCCGCCGAGCAGGAAGACGATGACCTGCCACGCCGGGTCGTGGGCGTCGACCACGGCCAGGGCCAGCAGCGCGCCGCCCAGGGGGCGAATGAAGGTGTGGGCGCCATCCCAAAGGCTGTCGAACCACATCACCTTGTCGGCGACGAACTCGGCGATCGCCGCGAGGCCCGCCACCCCGATCACCCAGGGATTGGCCAGGGCGTCCAGAGATTGAATCTGCTGCGGCAGGTCCAGAAATCCGAACCGCATCGCCAGGCCCGCGGCGGCGACGCAGGCGTAGAGGCGCCAGCCGGCCAGGAAGCTCAGGCTCGCGGCAACGCCGACCAGTTCGACAGCGCCCATCTCCCGCCCTCAAGCCGCAATCATGTTGAGCGTAACGCCGTTCAACTGGGAGGAGAAGCGTCTCAGGGTAGGTAGTTGAAGATGTAGGCGTCCTGCAGAAGCTTGTTTTCGCGCATGAACACCGACATCGACTCATAGGTCGCCGTGCGGATCGTGGCGTCCTGATCGTCGGTTCGCAGCCGCTGGTCGGCAATGGGGCCGAAGAACCGCACCAAGCCGTTAGCCTTGACGACGGTCGGCTTGTAGTAGGCCTTCAGATTGGCCGTGATCTGGTCGGGATTGTCGGTTTCCCAGATCCCGGCTCCAATCACGTTGAGCATGAAGTTGTTGCAGTTCTGGTACTTACGCGCCCACGGATTGGCGACTAACGAGTATTCGGGATTGTGGACCTTTTCGTAGGTGGGGCTGTCGATCACCGCCAGGATGCGGCGCTGCATCTCCGGGCTAGGGATGATGACGGCCATGTCGTTGACGGTCGATCCGCGCGTGAAATCCAGCGGGAAGTCCTGCACCAGCCGGCTCTCGCCCTTCGACCAGGCTTTGCCGTCGCCAGCGTAGAGGTTGTAGACGGCGTACCCCTTCAGGGACTGGCCGTCGGCGGTCTGGATGTCGCGGTAGACCCAGAACGCGCCATGCGTATAGGCGATGCCCTCAGGCAACTGGTCGCGCATGCGGCCTGCGCGGAAGACAATGGCCACGCGGGCGCCGCGGTCGGCCAGGTCGCGTTCCATCTGCTTGGAAAACGCAGCGGCCTGTTGGGGCGTGAAATGTGGGGCGACCGCACGCGCCGAGGAGTCCTGGGCCGCGGCGGGGAAGGCGACACCGGCTATCGCAAGAGCGGCGAGAGCCGCGGGCAGCATTCTCATCGTGCGGCTGGCGCGGCGACGTCGTAGGGGACGGCAGGCGCAGGATCGGGCGAGACGACCACGCGGTCATCCACCTTGAGCTTGCCGGACGCGAACCTGGCTGAATCGCCGGCCGCCTCTGACAGGCCTGCGCCCGCTTGGACCGACCCGGCGCCCACGCCGGCAGCAGCCGATCCCCCGACAACCGAGGCGCCGCCGACTACGCTGACGGGAACGGCGGCGACGCCGACCACTGTCTGGACGCCCGAGGCCGCCAGATGAGTCACGACTTCGGACGAGGCTCCGCCAGCGGCGGATGCGTTGGCGACGCTATCCTGAGCGAAGGCCGGGCCGGCCGCGAGCGCTAGGCCAAGAGAGACGAAGATCAAGTTGCGCATGGGATCACCGTTTCCACTGAGAAGCGTCGCTATAGGCACCAAGGCGCCTGAACCTGAAATGAACCCTTCGCGATTTCAAAGATCGAGTTCGATGACCACCGGCACGTGGTCGGACGGCTTTTCCCAGCCCCGAACGTCTTTGTGGATCACGCAGGCGCGCAGCTTGTCTGCGGCTTGGGGGGAGAGCAGGGCATGGTCGATGCGGATGCCGTTATTCCGCTGCCACGCGCCGGCCTGGTAGTCCCAGAAGGTATAGGCCTCCGGTGATCCGTCGACCGCCAGGAAGGCCTCGGTCAGGCCCAGCCACTTCAAGGCCCGAAACGCTTCGCGCGTCTGGGGCTGGAAGAGCGCGTCTCCGACCCAGTTCTCCGGATGGGCGGCGTCGCGCGGCTCAGGGATGACATTGTAGTCGCCGACCAAGGCGAGCGGCTCCTCATAGGCGAGCAACTCGCGGGCGTGAGCGTTCAACCGGGCCATCCAGTTGAGCTTGTAGGGGAATTTCTCGGTGTCGACGGGGTTGCCGTTGGGCAGGTAGATCGAGGCCACGCGGACCGGGGTCGGGCCGCTGATCACGGCCTCCAGATAGCGGGCGTGATCGTCGGCGTCGTCGCCAGGCAGGCCCTTGCGAACATCTTCGAGGGGCGTCTTCGATAGGATCGCCACCCCGTTGTAGGACTTCTGACCATGGACGGCGATGTTGTAGCCCAGCCTTTCGAAGGCTTCGGCCGGGAACTTCTCGTCGACGCACTTGATCTCCTGCAGGCAGGCGACGTCGGGCGCGGCCTCCTCGAACCAGCGCAGCACCGTCTCCAACCGTGCGTTGACTGAGTTTACGTTCCAGGTCGCGATACGCATCGATGTTTCCGCTGAGGTGGCGCTCGAAAGGGCTCGTGAGCCTAGCGACTGCCGGGGGGCAGCGCCACCGGGACGGGACGCTCAACAATCATTGCAGCGTCACCGGCCAGGCAGGTTGAACCTTAACAATGATTGCAGCGGTGCATATAAGGCCGAGCTTCTCCTCCCCAGGCTGTTCAGTAAGAAGGCTCGTTTCATGCGTCAGGCTACCCAGATCGCGATGCTCGGTGCAGCGCTCTTGACCGCCGCCCCGACCGGCGCGTTCGCGCAAGGTCGTCCGGCCCAGGCGACGAACGCCCAGAAGATGCAGACCAACGCCATGGCCGATGTGCCGCGTTGCACCCGCAAGTTGGGCACCCTGTCGATCACCAATGGCGATGATCCGCGCGGCTGGAACCAGTACAATCTCGCTCCGCCGGCCAAGCTGCTGCGTTCGATCGTGCAGAAATCGGGATGCTTCAACCTCGTGGACCGTGGTGCGGGCCTCAATGCAGCCGTGACCGAGCGTGACATCGGCGCGGGCCTTGGGATGCAACGCGGCGCCAATGTCGGCCAAGGTCAGGTGAAGGCGGCGGACTACGTGCTGGTCGCCGAAGTTCAGGCCGCGAACGGCAACGCCGGCGGCTCGGCCCTGGCGGGCATCGCCGGCGGCCTCATCGGCGGAACGGCCGGCGGTCTGATCGGCGGCATCAAGACCCGCAAGCTGGAAGCCAACACCGTGTTGTCGCTGACCAATGTGCGCACCACCGAAACCATCGCCGTGACTGACGGCTACGCCGTGAAGAACGACCTCGGTTGGAGCGCCGGCGGCGCGGCCGGCGGCTTCGGCGGGTTCGGCGGCGCGGTTGGCGGCGGCTATGAAGATACCGACACCGGCCGCATCGTGACCCTTGCCTTCGTTCAGGCCTATTCGAAGATGGTCAACGAACTGGGCCTGGTTTCGAATCAGGGATCGGCCGCCCAAGCCGCGCCGTCCAAGACCTTCACCGCGACCGCTCCGGTCAACATGCGCCGCATCGCCGACGCCAAGGGCGCGCTGATCCGCGCCCTGCCGCCTGGCTCGATCGTCTATCCGACCGGTCAGAAGAACGGCCTGTGGTGGGAAGTCGCCGACGAGAACGACAATGTGGGCTGGGTGCTGAACACCAAGCTCGAGCCGTCGCGCTAAGCTGCAAACAGGCGGAGGTCCGATGGGCCTCCGCCGACAGCCTTGATCCTCAGATCGAGAAACTCACGCCACAGCCACAGCTGGACTTGGCGTTGGGGTTGCGGATCTTGAACTCCGCGCCGGCCAGCTCGTCGACATAGTCGATTTCCGAGCCCTTCAGCATCACCAGCGACATCTCGTCGATCAGCGCCGCGACCCCGTCGCGCTCGATGCGCAGGTCATCGGGCTGGGCCTCGTCGACCAGGTCCAGTTGGTACTGGAAGCCTGAGCAGCCGCCGCCCTCGACCGCGATGCGCAGCATGATCGGCTTGCCCTCGGACTGGCCGAGCGCCTGCAGCCGCTGGGCGGCCGCTGAAGACAGGGAAAGTTCGGTCGTAGTCATGCTGTGGAAAACCTCTGCCTGGACTATATGAGATCGACAGGCCCTTCGTCCAAGGGGGCATCTTTACACCGAGATCACATGATCCCTCCGCCCCGTGCGCCGTATGCCGAAGATTCCTCCCTCTCGCTGGGGCGCAAAGTCGCCGAGGCCGAGAGTCGTACGCGCACGCCGTTCGCACGCGATCGAGACCGGATCATACACGCCACGGCCTTTCGGCGGCTGAAGGAAAAGACCCAGGTCTTCGTCGCTCATGAAGGCGATCACTTCCGCACGCGGCTGACCCACTCTCTGGAAGTGGCGCAGGTGGCGCGCTCGCTGGCCACCGCCCTGGGGCTTGAGGCCGACCTCGCCGAGACCATCGCATTGGCCCACGACCTGGGGCATCCGCCCTTCGGCCACGCCGGCGAGGACGAACTGCAGATACAGATGGAGCCTTATGGCGGCTTCGATCACAACGTGCAGACCTTCCGCGTCGTCACCAAGCTGGAGCGCCGCTATCCGCGTTGGGAAGGGCTGAACCTGACCTGGGAGACCCTGGAAGGGGTCATCAAGCACAACGGTCCGGTGAGCGAGAAGCTCGATCGGCCTTCGTGGAACGCCATCGCCGAGTTCGACAAGGACTACGACCTCGGGCTTTCCACCTGGGCTTCGGCCGAGGCGCAGGTCGCGGCCCTGGCCGACGACATCGCCTACAATAATCACGACGTGGATGACGGTGTTCAAGCCGGCCTGTTCCGGCTGGAAGAGCTGCTGGACGTGCCGCTGATCGGCCCGATCTTGGCCAGCGTCTACAAGGACTACCCTGATCTCGACCCGGTCATCATCCGGTTGGAGGCGGTCCGCCGCATGATCGGAGCCATGGTTGACGACGTCCTGGCCGAGACTCATCGTCGCGCCCTGGCGTCCAAGGTGGGTTCGCCTGACGACGTTCGGAACCTCGACCACGCCCTGGTGGCCTTCTCCCGCGAGATGGTCGAGGACCTGTCGCGCCTGCGCGAGTTCCTGATGAACCGGATGTACCGGCACTGGCGGGTCAACCGCACGCGCAGCCAGGCCCGCCGCATTCTTGCCGAGATGTTCCAGTTGTTCATGGCCGAACCAGACGTCCTGCCGACGGAGTGGTTCGCACGGTCGCAAAATCGCGATCAAGCCGGGCGGGCCAGGGTGGTGTGTGACTACATCGCCGGCATGACCGATCGGTTCGCCATCGAAGAGCACCGGAAACTTTTCCACCTCGACGTCTGGAATTAGACGTTCGGCTGGGTTCGTCGGCCGGTTCCCTTCGCTAGAATTGCCAGACGCCGCGCGCGATTCGCGCCGCGGCTCGAGATATTATCGGAGCCATCGATGTCCGACCCCGATCGCGGCGCTTACACGCCCCCGACCGACGCGCCCCTGTCCTTCGACGCGCGCCAGCCGGTGCGCGGTGGTGGGCCTGCGCCCATCATGCTGATCCTCAGCGCCATCGTGCTGATCGCCTTGGTGATCGCCATTGTGTTGTTCTACCGCTCCGGCGTTCGGGAAGCTGGCCAGCCGCCGCTGACCGTTGGCGCGCCGGTGGGCGAGATGAAGGGCGCGCCTCCGGCCGAGGCTCAACCCGCCGATCCGGCCGAGGGCCTGCAGATCTATCAGTCCGAACAGGGCGAAGACGCGCCGGCTACGCCGAACTTCACCGCCCCGCCCGAAACGCCCCAGGCTCGCCCGGTGACCGTGCAGCCGCCGCCGAAGGCCGCGCCGACCGCGCCGGTCTCCTCGGCTCCCATCGCGGCCCTGCCGGCCGCGCCGGCTCCCTTGAAGCCCGCTGTCGCGCCGCCCGCCGTCGCGCCCGCGCCCAAGGCAGCGACGCCGGCGCCGAAGTCGATCGACGCCGCGTTGAACCCCACGCCCGCTCCAAAGGCGACCGGCGGAGCCGCCGCCGTGCAAATCGGCGCCTTCTCCTCGCAGGCCCTGGCCGACAAGGGCTGGGCCGACGCCGCCCGCATCGCGCCTGGCGCTGCAGCCGGGAAGGGCAAGCGCGTCGAGGCTATCCAGAAGGACGGCTCGACCCTTTACCGCACCCAGGTCACCGGCTTCGCCAGCCGCGCCGACGCCAGCGCCTTCTGCAACGAGCTGAAGGCCGCCGGTAAAAGCTGCTTCGTGAAGTAGATGACCAGCGCCTCGATCCTCGGCTGCGCCGGCCTGACCCTCTCGGCTGAGGAAGAGGCTTTCTTCCGCGACGTCCAACCTTGGGGATTCATCCTCTTCAAGCGCAACGTCGAGACCCCGGACCAAGTGCGAAAGCTGGTCGATCAGCTGCGCGCCACGGTCGGCCGAGCTGACGCGCCGGTGCTGATCGACCAGGAAGGCGGCCGGGTCCAACGCCTGGGCCCGCCGCACTGGCGCCGGTATCCGCCGGGCCGCGCCTATGGCGAGCTGTCGGCGAACGATCCCTTGCTGCGGCGGGAAGTGACCCGTCTGGGCGCGCGGCTGCTGGCCTATGACCTTGCGGTCCTGGGCATCAATGTCGACTGCGTGCCGGTGCTGGATGTGCCGGTCGAGGGCGCTCACGACGTGATCGGCGACCGCGCCTACGCCAAAACCCCGGAAGGCGTCGCCCTGCTGGGCCGCGCGGCCTGCGAGGGCATGATCGCGGGCGGGGTGCTGCCGGTCATCAAGCACATTCCCGGCCATGGCCGGGCGATGGCTGACAGCCACCTGGACCTGCCTGTGGTGGACGCCAGCTACGACGAACTCGACGCCTGGGACTTCGCGCCGTTCCGGGTGCTGTCGGACATGCCGATGGCGATGACGGCCCACGTCGTCTACACGGCCATCGATCCCAAGCGCCCGGCCACGACGTCGAAGAAGGCGATGCGCGAAGTCATTCGCGGCGCCATCGGTTTCGACGGCCTGGTGATGAGCGACGACCTGTCGATGAAGGCGCTGGGCGGCGAGTTCGCCGACCGGGCCCGCCTCTCGCTCGCCGCTGGTTGCGACGTGGTCCTGCACTGCAACGGCGACATGACCGAGATGAAGGCGGTGATCGCTGGAACCAAGGCGCTCTCCGGCCAGGCCGCGCGCCGGGCCAAGGCGGCGCTGAGCCGGATCGCCAAGGTTCCCGAGCCGTTTGATGTCGAAGAGGCTCGCGCCAGGTTCGACGCGGCCTTCGAAGGGAAATGGGCGGCTTGAGCACCTTTCAGCCAAAGCTCGATTTCGAGGCGGCCAACACGGCCGCTGAAGATGGCGAAGCCCTCGTCATCGATATCGACGGCTACGAAGGTCCTCTTCACGTTCTGCTCGCCCTGGCACGGAGCCAGAAGGTCGATTTGCTCAAGCTCTCGGTGACCAAGCTCGCCGAGCAGTATCTCGCCTTCGTCCAGCAGGCCCGTCGAGTGCGCTTCTCTCTGGCTGCCGACTATCTGGTGATGGCGGCCTGGCTCGCCTACCTCAAGTCTCGGCTGTTGCTGCCCAAGCCCGAACAGCCCAAGGCTGAAGAAGCGCCGGCCGAGGAAATGGCCGCGCAGCTGGCTTTCCGGCTGGCCAAGCTGGACGCGATGCGCAAGGCGGCCGACGCGCTGCGCGATGGCGCGCAACTGGGTCGCGACGTGTTTGTCCGCGGCGACCCCGAAGCGATCAAGGTGATCCCGTCGATGCGGCTGGAGGGCGATCTCTACGGCCTGATGAGCGCCTATATCGACCAGCGTCGCAAGGAGCAGGGGCGTCATTACACCCCGCGAACGCCGCAGGCCTATCCCCTGGAGGATGCTCGCGACCGCCTACGCCACATGCTGCCCGATCTTGGCCGCTGGACGCCGCTGTCGGGCGTCGCGCCGATCAAGCCGGCGGGGGAGGGGCCAAGCCAGGCCTCCTATGTCGCCTCGACCCTGTCGGCCAGTCTTGAGCTGGTGAAGGAAGGCGCGCTTGAAGCCCGCCAACTCGAGGCCTTCGCTGACGTTTATCTGCGGGCTCGCGCCGAGGTGCGCGCGTGACCGAACCGGCCGAACGCCAGGTCGAGGCGCTGTTGTTCGCGGCCGCCGGGCCGCTCAGCCTGGAAGATCTCGCCAAGCGCTTGCCGGCCAACGCAGATGTGAAGGCCGCCTTGGCCGCCTTGCAACAGACCTACGCCGGGCGGGGCGTCGAGCTCGCCTGCATCGGCGGTCGCTGGCGCTTTCAGACGGCGGAAGACCTGGCGTTCCTGATGACGCATGAGCGCGAGGAGCCGCGGCGACTTTCCAAGGCCGCGCAGGAAACCCTGGCCATCATCGCCTACCACCAGCCTGTGACGCGTGCCGAGATCGAGGCCGTGCGCGGGGTCCAGGCGAGCCGCGGGACGCTGGATGTCCTGCTGGAACTGGGCCTGGTGCGGATGCGCGGGCGCCGTCGTACGCCTGGGCGACCCGTCACCTACGGCACGACCGATGCTTTCCTGGAGCACTATGGTCTAGCGAATCTGGGCGATCTGCCGGGCGCGGCTGATATGAAGGCGGCGGGCCTCTTGAGCCTCGATTTGCCGGCGGATTTCGCGGTCCCCAATCCTCTCGGCGGCGAAATGCTGGACGAAGACCCGTTGGAAGACGGAGAGGCGCCGGAATTCCATACAGACTTCTTGGGCGAGGACGATCCGGGGCGTTAGGACGCGTTGGCGCTTTGCGGCGCGAGCGACTATATTCGACGTTGAACAGAGGCGGGCGTGCGGTCGAGGTCGATCGCCGACGTTAGGGAGTTTGGCCTTATGGGCTCATTTTCGATTTGGCACTGGCTGATCGTCCTGGTGGTTGTGGCTTTGCTGTTCGGCGGCCGCGGCAAGCTGTCGGGCATCATGGGTGATGCGGCCAAGGGCATCCGCGCGTTCAAGGACGGCCTGAAGGACGACACCGACACGGTGGTCGATACGTCCAAGCCGCTGCCCAAGACCGAGCGCGAAAAAGACGAAGCTCGCGGCTGATCTGGCCGAATTCCCTCAAGCTTTCGCCCGCGCTGGTCCTGATCGGCGCGGGCTCTTACGTCTAGGCTATCCCTGAATGCTTCCCGAGATCGGTGGGCTTGAACTCCTGGTCATCGCCGCGGTCGCCTTGATCGTGGTCGGCCCCAAGGACCTGCCCATCATGTTGCGCAAGCTTGGCCAGTTCACGGCCAAGGTGCGGGGCATGGCCAACGAGTTCCGCGCCAGCTTCGATGAAATGGCCCGCCAGTCGGAGCTCGACGAGCTGCGCAAGGAGGTCGAGGCCATGCGTCGCGGCAGCCTGGCGGAAAGCGCCGCGATGGACGCCTCCAAGGCCCAAGTCGATCAGGTTTTCAAAGAGATCGGCGATAGTCTTGAGGGCTCGAACGTTCAGTTCCACCCGCCGATGAGCCACCAGTACGATGCTCCGGCCGAGGTCGCGGCGGACCCGGTCTCGCCTGAGCCCGCGCCGGTCGCTGCGCCAAAGCCCCGCGCCAAGGCTGCGGCGAAACCCAAGGCTACGGCGACCACCAAGCCGAAGGCGTCCCCCGGAAAACCGAAGGCGGCCCCTAAGGCGGCTTCCAAGCCTGCGGCGAAGGCCGCTCCGAAAGCCACCCCGAAGGCAGAAGCTGAAAAGGCGCCTGCGAAGCGCGCCGCCAGGGCGGGAGCCAAGGCGTGAGCGAGCCCCACAATTACGACGACGCCGAGATCGAGGCGTCCCGCGCGCCTTTGCTCGATCACTTGGTCGAGCTGCGCTCGCGCCTGATCATCTGCGTTCTGGCGATGGCGATCGGGTTTGCGATCTGTTTCGCCTTCTCCAAGCAGATCTACATTTTTCTTCTGCACCCCTTCGCGATCGCCGCGCAGCTTCTGGCGGTCGAGAACGCCAATCATGCCCAGGCCGCTGGAGGCATGGACATCGGCCGGTTCCTGACCGGGACCCGTGATCTGTTCCTGGCCTTGCTCGGCCTGAAGGAAGTCCCGCCCGCGCCGGACGCCGACAAGCTCAACCTGGTCTTCACCGCGCCGCTGGAATTCTTCTTCACCAAGCTCAAACTGGCGGGCTTCGGGGCTGTGGTGCTGACCTTCCCGGTGCTGGCGTGGCAGGTCTACGGCTTTGTGGCGCCGGGCCTCTACAAGCGAGAGCGCAAGGCCTTCGTACCGTTCCTGCTCGCTTCGCCGGCCCTGTTCCTGATGGGCGCGGCGCTGGTCTACTACGTGATCTTGCCGTTCGTGCTGTGGTTCTCGCTGTCCCAGCAGATCGTCGACGCTCAGGTGTCGGTGCAGCTTCTGCCCAAGGTTTCGGACTATCTGAGCCTGGTTACGACCCTGCTGCTCGCCTTCGGCCTCTGCTTCCAGTTGCCGGTGGTTCTCACCCTGTTGGGAATGGCGGGGATCGTGTCCTCCAAGGCCCTGGCGGCCGGCCGGCGCTACGCCATCGTCGGGGTGTTCGTGGTCGCCGCGGTGGTAACGCCGCCCGATCCGATCAGCCAGACCATGCTCGCCCTGCCGATCATCCTGCTCTACGAAATCTCCATCTGGTGCGTGCGTCTGATCGAGAAGCGCCGTCGTCTGGAGGACGAGGAAGCGGGCAGGGACATCGTTCCAGTCTAGCGCGCTGCGGATAGGCGGCGCTCAAGTGGCTCTGGGGGTTGGCCCGCTAACCAACGCGCTCTAGAGAAGTCGGCTCACTCTCTCCCGGCGGCAGAACCATGCACGACATCCGAGCCATTCGCGAAAACCCCGAGCTTTATGAGAAAGCCTGGGCTGCGAAGGGCAAGTCAGGCGTCGCCGCCGAAGCCATCGCCCTGGACGCCAAGCTGCGCGCCGCCAAGCTTGCGCTGGAAACCGCCCAGAGCCGTCGCAATGAGGCCTCCAAGCTCATCGGTCAGGCCAAGGCCAAGAAGGACGAGGCTGAGGCCGAACGCCTTATGGCAGAGGTCGAGCAGGTCAAGGTCGTGCTCGCCGAACAGGCCGAGATCGAGCGTGCGGTGGCAGATGAGCTGCAAAGCCTCCTGGCCCAATTGCCGAACATTCCGCTGCCCGACGTGCCGGTTGGGGCCGACGAACATGACAATGTCGAGGTCCGGCGCTGGGGCGAGCCTAACGCCATCGCCAATCCCCGCGATCACGTCGACCTGGGCGAACGCCTGGGCCTGATCGATTTCGAGGCCGCCGCTCGGATGAGCGGCGCACGGTTCGTGATCCTGAAGGGCCAAGTCGCACGGCTTGAGCGGGCGCTCGGCCAGTTCATGCTCGACATGCAAACCCAGGAGCACGGCTATACCGAGGTGTCGCCGCCGCTGCTGGTCAATGACGCGGCCGCCTACGGCACCGACAAGCTGCCGAAGTTCGCAGATGACCTGTTCAAGACCACAGACGGCCGGTGGCTGATCCCGACCGCCGAGGTCCCGCTGACCAGCATGGTCATGGGCCAGATCGTCGCTGAGGAAGAACTGCCGCTGCGGCTCACGGCCCTGACGCCGTGCTTCCGTTCAGAGGCCGGCGCCTCTGGGCGCGATACGCGCGGCATGATCCGCCAGCACCAGTTCTACAAAGTAGAGTTGGTCTCCATCACTGCGCCCGAAGAGTCCGAAGCCGAGCACGAGCGGATGGTCGGCTGCGCCGAGGCCGTGCTGAAGGCCCTGGAGCTGCCGCACCGGACCATGATGCTGTGCACCGGCGACATGGGCTTTGGCGCGCGCAAGACCTACGACCTTGAGGTCTGGATTCCGTCTGAAGGCCGGTATCGCGAGATCAGCTCGATCTCCAACTGTGGTGACTTCCAGGCCCGGCGCATGGACGCTCGGACCAAGAAGGCCGGCGAGAAGGGCACCCGCTTCCTCCACAGCCTGAACGGCTCGGGCCTGGCCGTGGGCCGGACCCTCGTGGCGGTGATGGAGAACTATCAGGACGAGAACGGCCGCATCGCCATTCCGCAGGCGCTGCACCCCTATCTGCCCGGCCTCACGCACATCGGTGGCGAATGAGAATCCTGCTGACCAACGACGACGGCATTCATGCCGAGGGTCTGGTCGCCCTTGAGAACATCGCTCGCGTCCTGACCGACGACGTCTGGATCTGCGCGCCGGAGTACGAGCAATCGGGCGCCAGCCGCGCGCTCACCTTGGCCGATCCGATTCGGGTGCGGCGGTTGGACGAGCGCCGCTTCGCCACCACTGGCACGCCGACCGACTGCGTGATGCTGGCCGTGACCCAATTGATGGGCGGGCTGAAACCCGACCTGGTGCTGTCCGGTGTAAATCGCGGGGCCAACCTGGCCGAGGACGTCACCATGTCCGGAACCGTGGCCGGCGCCATCGAGGGCATGGCCCTGGGCATTCCGTCGATCGCACTGTCGCAATCCAGTTGGCCCGCGCTTGAGGGGCAGCAAATGTACGCCCCGTCCGAGCAGTTCGCCCCGGGTATCGTAAGGCGGCTGGTCGAGTTGGGCTGGCCCAAGGACGTCGTGATGAACGTCAACTTCCCGGCCGTGCTGATCGACCAGATCACCGAGGTCGAGGTCACGCGCCAAACCTTCCGCGACATCAATGTCCGTCACGCCGAGAAGCGCACCGACCTGCGCAACCAGGACTACTACTGGATGGGTTTCCGGGCAGAGCGCTCGGAGCCCGCCGACGGCACGGACCTCCGGGCTATTTATGACGGTAAGATTTCCGTCACCCCCTTGCATATCGACCTGACTCACGCCGAAACCGTTCATCGCCTGAAGGGCGTGCTCGGGGGCGCGCCTCCCAAGGCCTGAGGCGACCCATGGCCAAACACGAGAGCGATCACGACGGCGATGAGGCAAGCGTCCAGCTTGCGCGCCTGGTGCTGTCGCTGCGCTCTCAGGGCGTCAGCAGTCCGGCGGTCCTGAAGGCCATCGAATCGACGCCCCGGGAGCTGTTCACCCCCGACCTGTTCAAGGACCGCGCCTTCGAGGATTCGGCCCTGCCGATCGCTTGCGGCCAGACCATCAGCCAGCCCTACATCGTGGGCTTGATGAGCCAGGCCCTGGAGGTCGAGCCGCGTTCGCGGGTGCTCGAGATCGGCACCGGGTCCGGCTATCAGACCACGATCCTCTCCAAGCTCTCGCGGCTGGTCTATACGGTCGAGCGCTACCGGACGCTGCTGGGCGAGGCTGAGGCGCGCTTCAAGCAGCTCGGTCTCACCAATGTGATCACACGTTTTGGCGATGGCGGGCTTGGCTGGCCCGAGCAGGCGCCTTTTGACCGCATTCTGGTCACAGCCGCGGCGCCGGATGAGCCCAAGGCCCTGCTTTCGCAATTGAAACCGAAGGGCGTGCTGGTCGCACCCATCGGCAAAGGGCCGGTTCAGAGCCTGAAACGCTACACGGGCGATGGGGCGGGGGGCTTCCGGATTGAGGTGATGACCGACGTTCGCTTCGTCCCCTTGCTCGACGGCGTCGCCAAGGAGCTGTGAGCTAAAGACTTATTGGGTTGGCTTCGGCGTCGGCTGTAACCCATCATTAACTCTGACGCCTCGACTGATTCCGATCCAATCTCACCGGAGCGGCGATGACGCTTTCCCTTACGCGCACGGCTTTGTTTCTTCTTGCAGGTACGGCTCTGACCGCCTGCACGACTGTGGAGCCTGTGCGGCCGAACTTCCCCACCAGACCTGCGCCCGGTCAGCCGTTGCCCGTACCGCCGCCGGCCGTTCGCCCGGCTGAGCCGCCGCCCATGCAGCCGCGTCCGATCCCGCCGGTGGAGAGCAATCAGCTGCCCGCGATCTCACCGTCGCGCCCGCAACCGACGCCGGCTCCGGCGCCCCGTCCGATGGTCACCGAGACCATCACCAGGACGACGGTCGCCGGCAAAGTCGTTGAGGCCGCCGGCCCGGCCAAGGACTACAAGGTCAAGCCGGGCGACAACCTGGACGCCATCGCGCGCACTCTGGGGACCACCCGCAAGCAGATCGCCGACGACAACGATCTGAAGGCTCCCTACGCCCTTCGGCCTGGGCAAGTCCTGAAGGGCCCGCGCACGACATCGGCGAAGGCCTATGTGGTCGGGCCGGGCGACACGCTCTTTGCGATCGCTCAGCGGTTCAGCGTGAGCGCGGCGTCGATCGCCGAAGCCAATGACCGCGAGATCGAGGCGCCGCTGGCGATCGGTGATCGCCTGATCTTGCCTGAGGGGTTCAAGGACAAGGGCCCGACTATCGTTCGCACTCAGGTCTCCGTGCCGGCGCGCGACAACCAGCCCGCGCCTTCGACCCCGACCTACAGCGAACCTGCCCGGACGCCGACCGCGCGCCCGACGCCTCCGCCGATCATCGACGAGCCCGCGACCACCGTCCGTACGCGCGTCACCGGCAAGGTGGTGGACGCCGCAGGGCCGGCCAAGACCTATAAGGTCAAGAGCGGCGACAATCTGGACGCCATCGCGCGCAGCCTGGACACGACCCGCAAGGATCTGGCCGACGACAACAAGCTGAAGCCGCCCTATGCGCTGCAGCCCGGTCAGGTGCTGAAGGGCCCTGAGACAAAGGTGAAGGCCTATGTCGCCGGGCAGGGCGACACCCAGGCCCTGATCGCCAAGCGGTTCGGCGTTACTCAACGCGCCCTGGCCGAGGCCAATGGCGTGAAGATCGGCGCGCCGATCAAGGCTGGGCGACAAGTGATACTGCCGTCCGGCTATCGTGACCGCGGTCCGATCCGCGAGGAGGTCGCCGCGCCGCGGCCAAGGCCCGCCCCGGTTCCGACCTATACGCCGCCGCCGGTCCAGACCTATCCGACCCCGACGCCTGATCCGGCGCCCTACGAACGGCCGCCGGTGACCCCGCCGCCGATCATCCAGCCGCCCGTGGCCAAGCCGCCGCCCGCGCGCCCGACGCCGGTGACGCCGCCGGTCACGCGGCCCTCAACGACGCCGACACCCGCGCCTGCGGCTCCGGCCACTGGTACGCCCACCGACGCCCAGATCACCAGCTTCGGTCGCGGCCGCTTTATTTGGCCGCTGCGGGGCGATGTGATCTCTGACTTTGGTCCCAAGGGAACGGGCCAGCGCAACGACGGCGTGAATATCCGGGTGAACACAGGCGAGCCGGTTCGCGCGGCCGCGGCCGGCGATGTCGTCTATGCGGGCGATCAGGTGCCGGGCTTCGGCAATCTGGTTCTCGTCAAGCACGCCGATGGCTGGGTCACGGCCTATGGCCACATGTCCCGTGTCGACGTGAAGATGCAGCAGAAGATCACTCAGGGGCAGCAGATCGGTCAGGCCGGTTCCACCGGCGGGGTCACCGAGCCGCAGCTTCACTTCGAAGTGCGCTATGCGCCGACGCCGCAGGATCGCGCACGACCGATCGATCCGAAGCTGGTGCTTCCGAAATAGTTGAGTGGTCCCTCCCCGTCGCGGGGAGGGACCAATTCTACATGGGCAGGGACTTGCCTTGTTCGCCGGCCAGGTCGCGAATGAACTGGTAGGCGACGCGGCCCGAGCGTGATCCGCGCAACTGCGCCCACTGCAGCGCCCGGCGTTCCAGGTCAGGATCGGACAGGCCGAATTTCTCCGCGTATCCCGTCACGGCTTCCAGGTAGATCGCCTGGTCCATCGGCGGGAAACCGACCCACAGGCCGAATCGGTCGGAGACGCTGACCTCTTCCTCGGCGTCCTCGGCGGAGGCGACCAGGCCGCGATCCTCAGTATTGCTGCGCGGCATCAGATGGCGGCGGTTGGAGGTCGCCACGAACAGGACGTTGGCGGGCGGACCCGAAACGCCGCCTTCGAGGGCCGATTTCAGGGCCTTGGCGGCCGCCGCACCCTCTTCGAAGGACAGGTCGTCGCACAGCACCACGAACCGCTCTGAGCGGGCGCGCAGGACGTCGAACAGGGCAGGCAAGGCGGTGACCTCGTCGCGATCAACCTCGACCAGCTTCAAATCGTCGACCTTTCGGGCCATCTCCATGAAGGCGGCCTTGGTCAGCGAACTCTTGCCCGTGCCGCGTACGCCCCAAAGCAGGGCGTGGTTGCTGGGCAATCCGCGGCTGAAACGCTCCAGGTTTTCCAGGAACCGCGCCTTCTGTCGATCGACGCCGACCAGCGACTCGAGGGGCAGGGGATAGTCTGGCGCGGGATGGAACGCCCCGGTAACGGGATCGTGGCGGAACAATCGGCCCCCTTCGAATGCCGGGGGTACTTTGGCCGGCGGCGCTAGGCGCTCCAAGGCGTCGGCGATGCGGATCAGAACAGGTTTCAGCGTGTCATCCATGGCTGGGCTGCTTAACCGCATGGGGGTTCCATTGCAAAATGAAGGCGCAGCGCATAGCTTCCGCCGACCTGAAAACCGGCGCGCGCCCCGCGCCCGATTAAGAGCTTCCGGAGCGTCATGTTCGCCACCCCCGCCTTCGCCCAGACCGCCGGAGCCGCCGCAGGCGGCGGACCGCAGGATATGCTGATCCAGTTCCTGCCGTTGGTCGGCCTCGTCGTGCTGTTCTACTTCCTGATGATCCGCCCGCAGCAGCGCCGGATGAAGCTGCACCAGGCGATGATCTCCAACCTAAAGCGCAACGACACCGTCGTCCTGAACTCGGGCGTGATCGGCAAGGTCGTTCGCGTTGAAGACAAGGAAGTCGGTCTCGAAATCGCCCAAGGTGTCACCATCAAGGTGGTGAAGGGCATGATCTCCGAGGTTCGCGTCCGCGGCGAACCGGCGCCCGCCAACGACTCCAAGGCCTAAAGGCTCGACACTCGCATGATGTTCCTCTCGCGCTGGAAGGTCGTCGCCGTCGTCCTGTCGGTGATCTTCGGTGTCCTGTTCACCCTTCCGAACGTTCTGTCGCCGGCTGTTCGTGACAGCCTGCCGCCGTTCTTTCCGAGGCAGACGCTTAACCTGGGTCTCGACCTTCAGGGGGGCTCTCAGCTCCTGCTGGAAGTGGACACCGATGCGCTGCGCGCCGAACGCCTGACGAATCTCGTCGAGGACGTTCGCACCCAGCTGCGAGAGGCGGACATCCCCTTCGCCGAGCTTCGCCAGGTCAATGGCGAAGTCACGGTCCTGATCAATGATCCGGCCCAGGTGAACACCGCCGTCAACAAACTACGGACGACGGTGGGCTCTGCTCTGGCCGGCGTTCCTGGCGGTCGCGACATCGCGATCAGTTCTTCGGGCGACGGCCGCATTCGTCTGGCCTTTGTCCCCGAGGCGCTGAACGCCGAAGCCGCCAAGGCCGTCGATCAATCCATCGAGATCTTGCGTCGCCGGATCGATGAACTGGGTACGCGCGAACCGACGATCGTCCGCCAGGGCGTGAACCGGATCCTGGTCCAGGCGCCTGGCGAGAGCGATCCGGAGCGTCTGCGCGCCGTCATCGGTCAGACCGCGAAGCTGACCTTCCAGATGGTCGACGACAGCATCACGCCCGAGGAGGCGGCCGCCGGCCGCGTTCCTCCCGGCTCTGAGGTCTTGCCCAGCACCGACGGCTTCACGTCCAGCGTGGTGGTGAAGAAGCGCGCGCTGGTCACCGGCGAGATGCTGACCGACGCCCAGCAGGTCTTCGACCAGCAGAGCGGTCAGGCCGTCGTGTCGTTCCGCTTCAACAGCCAGGGCGCCCGCCGCTTCGGCGACGCCACCGCTCAGAATCTCGGCAAGCGCTTCGCCATCGTTCTCGACGGCAAGGTGATCTCCGCCCCGGTCATCCAGAGCGCCATCACCGGCGGTTCGGGTCAGATCAGCGGCAGCTTCACGCCGCAGAGCGCCAACGAATTGGCCATCTTGTTGCGCGCCGGCGCCCTGCCGGCGCCGCTGAACGTCGAGCAACAGTCGACCGTCGGCGCCGAACTTGGGGCTGACTCCATCAAGGCCGGCGTTGTGTCGCTCGCCATTGGCGGCGTCGCGATCATCATCTTCATCATCTTGGCCTACGGCCTGTTCGGTGTTTTCGCGACCATAGCCCTGGTGGTGAACGTGCTGATGATCCTGGGGATCATGTCGTTTACGCAGGCGACCCTGACGTTCCCGGGCATCGCCGGTCTGATCCTGACCTTAGCCGTGGCCGTCGACGCCAACGTTCTGATCTACGAACGGATACGTGACGAAGCACATGCGGGACGAACGCCGATGTCGGCGCTGGAGCACGGGTACTCCCGCGCCCTGGTGTCGATTCTCGACGCGAACATCACCAGCGCCATCTCCGCGCTGATCATGTTCCAGTTCGGCTCCGGCGCCATTCGCGGCTTCGCCTGGACGCTGTTGATCGGGGTCATCACCTCGGTGTTCACGGCCGTCATCATCACTCAAGTGCTCATCGGTTTCTGGTTCCGCGCCAAGAAGCCGAAAGAGCTGCCGATCGTTTAAGGTACCAATCATGCATTGGCCTCTGATCCGAAATCTGCCGCGCGAGTTCCACTTCGACTTTGTGAAGCTGGCTCCCTATGCGGCGATCCTGTCGGCGATCCTGATCGCGCTCTCAGGCGTGTCGTTCTTCACCAAGGGCTTGAACCTGGGCATCGACTTCATCGGCGGTTCGCTGATTGAAGTTCAGACCAAGGGACCGGCCGATATCGGCCTCCTGCGCTCGACCATGACCGGCGTTGGCGGGGAGGACGCGCAGGTCCAGCAACTGGGCACGGAAAACGGCGCCATGTTGCGCTTCCGCACCGCCGAGGGCGTCAACGCTGTCGACGGCGCCGAGCGCATCAAGGCTGAGCTGTCCAAGGTCTTCCCGGGCATCACCTTCAAGAAGGTCGAGGTCGTCGGGCCCAAGGTCTCCGGCGAGTTGATGCAAGGCGGCTTCATGGCGCTCGGCATCGCGACGTTCCTGATGCTGCTCTACATCTGGTTCCGCTTCCAGTTGCAGTTCGGCCTCGGCGCCGTCGTCGCCGTGTTCCATGACGTGCTGCTGACGCTGGGCATGCTCTCGTTCACGCACCTCGAATTCTCGATGACCTCCATCGCGGCCCTGCTGACCGTGATCGGCTATTCGATGAACGAAAAGGTCATCACCTTCGACCGACTTCGCGAGAACCTTCGCAAGTACAAGACCGCGCCCCTGCGGGACATCATCAACCGCTCTGAGAACGAGCGTCTGTCGCGGACTCTGATCACCGGTACAACGGCGATCCTGGCCCTGTCGGGCGCGCTGTTCCTGGGTGGTCCGGTGCTGCTGCCGCTGGTCTTCACCATGGTGTTCGGCATCATCGTGGGCACCTACTCGTCGATCTATGTCGCCCTGCCGATCATCCTGGTCTGGGGCGTGAAGCGCGGCGACGAGCCGGCTGAGCCGCTCAAGCCGGCGGCCGCGCGCTAGGCTTAGCGGTGGCTCGCGACGCACCGCAGATCGACGCCTATGGGGGAGGCGGTTTCCGCCTCTCCACCGGCCGTCACGAAGGCTCGCTGCTGATCCTCCGCGACGAGGCGCAAGCCTGGCCTGTGCGGTCGCTCGCCGACCTGACGCTCGACAGTTTCGCGGAGGTTCTCGCCGCGGGGCGGGCCGAGGTGGAGTTCGTGCTGTTAGGCGTGGGCGCGGTCAACGCCTTGCCGCCTCGAGCAGTGCGCGACGCGCTTCAAAAGGCGGGGATCGGCCTGGAGTTTATGGACACGCCAGCCGCCTGCCGCGTCTACAACATCCTGACCGCCGAAGGCCGCAAGCTCGCAGCCGCCATGATTGCAGTCTAGCTTGTTTCGCGCCTAGCTTCACGGTTCCGACGAAACGCCCTATATCCAAATACCTAGGGCTGGAATCGTAAGGGGCTGAACGATGGCTGGACTGCTCTCCAATTTCCGAAACACCATGATCGTGAGCTTCCTGCTCGCACTGATCATGATCGCTGGCTACATGGCCCACAACGGGACCGCGGACACCATTTTCTGGCAGGCGGTGTTCCGCTGGATGCACACCTTCTTCGGCATCCTCTGGATCGGCCTGCTGTACTATTTCAACTTCGTCCAAATCCGCAAAATGCCGGACATCCCGGCTGAGCTGAAGCCGGCGATCTCCAAGTACATCGCGCCCGAGGCGCTGTTCTGGTTCCGCTGGGCGGCGCTGGCGACCTGGGTGATGGGCGTGATCCTCGCCTTCAACCGCGGCTATCTGGTCGACGCGTTCACGCTGGGCGCGCTCAGCGGAGTGGCGCAACACACCTTCATCGGCACCGGCATGTGGCTGGCGACCGTCATGTTCTTCAACGTCTGGGTGTTCATCTGGCCGAACCAGAAGATCGCGCTCGGCATCGTTGACGGTGATGCGGACGCCAAGGCCAAGGCCGGCAAGACCGCGATGCTGTTCTCGCGCATCAATACGCTGCTTTCGCTGCCGATGCTGGTCACCATGACCATGAATCAGACCATCTTCGGCTAACGATAGAAGCCGAGTAAGATTGGAAGGCCCGCCTCATCGGCGGGCCTTTTCATTTGTGACATGTCCCAGACCGAAGAACCCTCAATTCCCGCCGAAGACCTCGACGCCCAGACCCGGCGCCTCGATCCCGAACGCTGGCTGTCCAGCCGCTTCATCGCCGACCCAGAGGCGCGCGCCGATGTGATCGCGATCTATGCGTTCGACCATGAGCTGGCGCGCGCGCCTAAGGTCGCGTCCAACTCACTGATGGGCGAGATCCGCCTGACCTGGTGGCGAGAGGTCCTGGACGAAGTCTACGAGGGCCGCGCCGTCCGGCATCATCCCACCGCCCAGGCCCTGGCCCGCGCCATCGATCGCCGCAACCTGCCGCGCGCGCCGCTGGAGGCGATGATCGAGGCGCGCTACCGCGAGCTTGACCCCGCCCCGATGAATCTGGCCGACGCCTTGGAGTGGGCGGCTGGTTCCGGCGGTGGCGCTGCGGTCAGCGCCGCTCATGTGCTGGCTGATGCGCCCGACATCGCCCGGGCCGAGCAAGGCGGCAAGGCATGGGCGATCGGCCGGTTGATGGGCACGGCAGGCCTCATCGGAGATGAGGCCCAGGCGGCGCTCCAGACGGCGCTGAGCGCCGCTGGCGGACTGTCTGTGGCCGCTTTCCCCGCCATCGCCCACGCGACCCTCGCGCGGCCCCGCGCGAGGGGACGCCGGCCATCGGAGTTGGAGATGCGGCTGCGCCTGTTGTGGGCGGTGCTGAGGGGGCGGGTTTAGAGCCCCCTCCGTCGCGCTTCGCGCGCCACCTCCCCCAGTGGGGGAGGATCTCACATTCAGTAGAGGCTCCCCTTTTGGCGGAGCTGTCGGCGCAGCCGACTGAGGGGGCTTTGCGTCCTACTCCGCCGCGATCGCCTTTTCGCCGGTCGCCCAGGTCTCGAGATCGGCCAGGGCCCGCTCGCCGACCGCCAGCTTCTTGGCGCGGCCCTTTTCCTTGGCGGCCATCCGGCTGCCGTCCTCGCGCCGCTTGGCCGTCGCGTTCTCCAGCGGCGGCAGCAGGCCGTAGTTGATGTTCATCGGCTGGAACGAGCCCTTGCCGCCATCCAGGTGCCCGCCGGTGATGTGACCGATGAGGGCGCCCAACGCGGTCGTCGCGGGCGGGGCGTCGATCGGCTTGCCCAGCCGCTCGGCGGCGGCGAACCGGCCGGCCAACAGGCCGATGGCGGCGCTTTCGACATAACCCTCGACGCCCGTCACCTGGCCGGCGAACCGCAGCCGGGGTTGGTTCTTCATGCGCAGTTGGTTGTCCAGCAGCTTGGGGCTGTTCAGGAAGGTGTTGCGATGCAGACCGCCGAGGCGGGCGAAGACCGCCTTCTCCAGGCCAGGGATCATGCGGAAGATGTCGGTCTGGGCGCCGTGCTTCAGCTTGGTCTGGAAACCGACCATGTTCCAAAGCGTGCCCAGGGCGTTGTCCTGGCGCAGCTGGACGATGGCGTAGGACTTCACCAGCGGATCGCGGGGATTGGTCAGCCCGACCGGCTTCATGGGGCCGTGGCGCAAGGTTTCGCGGCCGCGTTCGGCCATCACCTCGATCGGCAGGCAGCCGTCGAAATAGGGGACGTTCTCCCAGTCCTTGAACTCTGACTTGGGGCCGGTCAGCAGGGCGTCGATGAAGGCCTCGTACTGCTCCTTGTCCATCGGGCAGTTGATGTAGGCCGCGGCGTCGCCGCCAGGGCCGACCTTATCGTATCGCGACTGACGCCAGCAGACGTCCATATTGATCGAGTCGAAGTTGATGATCGGCGCGATGGCGTCGAAGAAGGCCAGTTCGCCCTCGCCGGTCAGATCGAGGATCGCGGCCGACAGAGCCGGCGAGGTCAGGGGACCGGTGGCGACGATGACGTTGTCCCATTCGGCAGGGGGCAGGCCGGCGACTTCCTCGCGCTGAATGGTGATCAGCGGATGGGCCTCCAGCCGGGCGGTGACCGCCTGGGAGAAGCCGTCGCGGTCGACGGCGAGCGCGCCGCCGGCGGGCACCTGATGGGCGTCGCCGCACGACATGATGATCGAGGACAGCTTGCGCATCTCGTGGTGCAGCAAGCCGACCGCGTTGCCGGTCCAGTCGTCGGCGCGGAAGGAATTGGAGCAGACGAGCTCGGCCAGGCCGTCGGTCTGGTGCGCGTCGGTGCCACGCACGGGGCGCATTTCATGCAGCACAACGGGGACGCCGGCTTCGGCGACTTGCCAGGCGGCTTCGGAACCGGCGAGACCGCCACCGACGATATGAACAGGTTGGATCGACATGCGTGACTAACTAGCAACGATCCACGGACTTCGCGAGCTAGGCCTTGCGGGGAGGGGGGCGCATCCCCAGAATTCGCATCGAATGGGCGGCTGACTCGTTATTTGACGAGGACCTGGCCTGGGGATTGAAATGACTGCGTTCTCGGCGACCGACGCCGCTTTTGAAGGATTCCGGATCACACGCGAGAAGCCGAAGATTTTGCTGATCTGGGCCGGCTTCTACATGATCATCAGTTTTCTGATGCCCGTACTTCTGGTGACCATGGGCGGCCAAGACCTGATGGCCCTGGAAGCCGCCGCGAACGACAAAAGCGCCGACTCGGCCGCCGCGTTGCAGAACTTCATGGCTCTTCTGCCGCTGTACGCGATCCTTCTTCCCGTCGGTCTTGCTGTGCAGGCGGTCCTCGCCTCAGCAGTTTATCGCGCCATCCTCCGCCCGAGCGAGACCGGCTTCGGCTATTTGCGTCTTGGACAGGATGAGCTGCGCCTGGCGTTCCTGACTCTGATCTACTTCTTGCTGACCCTCGTGGCGGTGACCTTGGTCGTCGTGCTCGGCGGGATCGGCGCGGGCATCGCCTATACGGTTCTAGGCTCGCCGCTATTTGGCGTGGCGCTTGGTCTCTTCTTCATGGGGCTGCTGTTCTTTGTCGCCGTGCGACTGTCGCTCGCGCCGGTGATGACCTTCGCCGAGCAACGGATCCGGGTGTTCGAGTCCTGGAACCTCACCAAGGGGCAGTTCTGGAAGCTGGTCGGCGCCTATGTCTTAGCCATCGCCAGCGTCGTCGTCGTGCTGGTGCTGGCCATGGTGATCTTCATGGCCATCGCCGCCATCGCGGCCGGCGGCGACATCGCCTCGGTGTCGAAGATTTTCGCGCCCGACCTGAGCTCGGTCGCCGCCTACTTCACGATCCCGATGATCATCTACACGATCTTCGGAGCGTTCCTGAACGCCTTCTACTACGCGGTCCTGGTCGCTCCGGCGGCGGTCGCCTATCGCGAGCTATCCAAGGGCTAAGGCCTGCTGAGCGCCGCTCCGTCGAACGGCGCGGCGCTCTTTCAGGTCAGGCGTTGGCGCTGGGCCGCGCCTTTGCGCGGGCCCGCCACGCGGTCAGATTTTCGAACTCCGCCTCGACCGGCAGGCCGATCCATTCGGCGAAGTCCACCGTCGAGAGCAGGCAGATGTCGGCCATGGTGTAGCTGTCGCCCACCAGGAAGTCGCGGCTTTCAAGTTCGCGGTCCAGGTACTTCTGGGCGCCTTTGTAGGTCTCCGCGTTGGACTGGCCGAAGTCCTTGAACTGGGTCAGCAGGGCCGCGGTGCGCGGGTGGGCGTGACGCCAGAAGTTGCCCACCGGCATCATGACGGCGAACTCGACCCGGCGAATCCATTGATCGACCAGCGCCTTCTCGACGGGGGTGACGCCGAACAGCGGCGGCTCCGGATTGGTCTCTTCGAAGTAGCGGCAGATGGCGACCGTCTCGGAGATGCAGGTGCCGTCGTCGAGTTCCAGCGCGGGGAGTTGGCCCATCGAGTTCTTGGCCCGGAACTCCGCCGACTTGTGCTCGCGCTTCATCATGTCGACGTTGGTCTCGGGGAGGTCGATCCCCTTTTCCGCCAGGAACATGCGGACGCGACGGGGGTTCGGCGCCGGCATCGGCGCGCCGTAGAGGATCATGGTGGGCTTCCCAAATGTGCAAACTATGGAGCCAAGCTATTTCGAACATCTGTTTGAATGCAAGGCTTCATTGAGCGCCGTTAGATGAAGGTCCGAAAGCCGCGAGCCGAGGCGGGACCGAGGTGGTAGATTTCCGCCATGAGTGAAGGCTTCGCCCTCTTTGACACCGCTATTGGCACGTGTGGCGTCGCGTGGAACGTCCGCGGGCTGACCGGCGTGCAACTGCCGCAATCGGAAGGCGGCGACCCGCGTACGCGCATGGCGCGGCGTCATCCACAGGCGGTCGAAGCAGATCCGCCGCCTGCGGTGGCCGAGGCGATCGCCGGTATGCAGGCGCTGCTGAAGGGCGAGCCCCGGGATCTGCTTGAGGTCAAGCTCGATGACGGCGACCTCGGGCCGCTAATTGCGAAGGTCTACGCGATTTCGAGAGCCATTCCCCCAGGCCGAACCCTGACCTATGGCGATATCGCCAAGCAACTCGGCGACGTCAGCCTCTCACGTGCCGTTGGCCAGGCGCTGGGCGCCAACCCGTGGCCCATCGTCGTGCCCTGCCACCGCATCCTGGCGGCAGGCGGCCGCAAGGGCGGCTTCTCCGCGCCCGGCGGCGCCGACACCAAGCTGCGGATGCTGGAGATCGAGGGGGCGCTGGCCCCAGAGACCTTGCCGCTGTTCGGCGGGAGGTAACCTCAAAGTCGCCATCCCCCGGATCGTCTTGCAGACGACCAGAGGATGACGAACTTCTGGGGAGCGCCTAGGCCCGCTTCAGCTTGGCCCGGCGTGCATCGCGGCGTTCGTCATGACGCTTCAGGATCTCGGCGAGGTAGCGGCCGGTCCAGCTCTTCGGATTGGCGGCGACCTGCTCGGGTGAGCCCTGGGCCACGATCTCGCCGCCGCCGTCCCCGCCTTCGGGGCCGAAGTCAACGATCCAGTCGGCGGTCTTCACGACGTCGAGGTTGTGCTCGATGACCACCATGGTGTTGCCCTGGTCGGCCAGCTCATGGAGCACTTCGAGCAGCTTCTTCACGTCCTCGAAGTGCAGGCCGGTGGTCGGCTCATCGAGAATGTAGAGGGTTTTGCCGGTGGCGCGGCGCGACAGTTCCTTGCTTAGCTTCACGCGCTGAGCCTCGCCGCCGGAGAGCGTCGTCGCCGACTGTCCGACCTTGACGTAGCTCAGGCCCACGCGCTTGAGCGTGTCCATCTTGTCGCGCACCGGCGGCACGGCCTTGAAGAACTCCGCGGCCTCTTCGACGGTCATGTCCAGGACGTCGGAGATCGACTTGCCCTTGAACAGCACCTCAAGGGTTTCGCGGTTGTAGCGTTTGCCGTGGCACACATCGCAAGTGACGTAGACGTCGGGCAGGAAGTGCATCTCGATCTTGATCAGGCCATCGCCCTGGCAGGCCTCGCAGCGGCCGCCCTTGACGTTGAAACTGAACCGGCCGGGACCATAGCCGCGCGCCTTGGACTCCGGCAGGCCGGCGAACCAGTCGCGGATCGGTTGGAACGCGCCGGTATAGGTCGCCGGGTTCGAACGCGGCGTACGCCCGATCGGCGACTGGTCGATGTCGATGACCTTGTCGAACAGCTCCAGCCCTTCGATCTTTTCGTGGGGGGCAGGGGCGTCCGAGGCGTTGTGCAGCCGCCGGGCGGCGGCCTTGTAGAGGGTCTCGATGGTGAAGGTCGACTTGCCGCCGCCCGACACGCCGGTGATGCAGGTGAAGGTCCCAGCCGGGATCTCGGCGGTGACGTTCTTCAGATTGTTGCCGGTCGCGCCGACAACGCGCAGCACCTTCTTCTTGGAGATCGGGCGTCGCTCTTCCGGGATCTCGATCTCGCGCGCGCCGGACAGGTACTGGCCGGTGATGCTGTCGGGATTGGCCATCACGTCGGCGGGCGTACCCTGGGCGATGATCTCTCCGCCATGGACGCCGGCGGCCGGGCCCATGTCGATCACATAGTCGGCGGTCATGATCGCCTCCTCGTCGTGCTCGACGACGAGGACGGAATTGCCGAGATCGCGCAGCCCCTTGAGGCTTTCCAGGAGCCGGGTGTTGTCGCGCTGGTGAAGGCCGATCGAGGGTTCGTCCAGCACGTAGAGCACGCCCGTTAGGCCCGAGCCGATCTGGCTGGCCAGCCGGATACGCTGGCTTTCACCGCCGGACAGGGTGCCGGAGGCGCGGCTCATGTTCAGATAGTCCAGGCCCACATTGACTAGGAACCGCAGGCGATCATTGATCTCCTTCAGGATCCGGCGGGCGATCTCCATCTGCTTGTCGGTCAGGCTGCCGTCGAGGCTGGTGAACCACTCCTCGGCGTGGCGGATCGACAGGCGGCTGGCTTCGCCGATGTGCTTGCCGCCGACCTTCACAGCCAGGGCTTCGGGCTTCAGGCGGTAGCCTTCGCAGGCCTCGCAAGGCGTTTCGGATTGATAGCGTCCGAGCTCTTCGCGAACCCAGGAGGAGTCGGTTTCGCGCCAGCGGCGCTCAAGGTTCGGCAGCACGCCCTCGAAGGTCTTGTTGACCTCGTACTTCCGGGCGTTGTCGTCGTAGACGAATTTGATCTTCTCGGCGCCTGACCCGTACAGCACCACGGTCTTGGCGCCCTCGGGCAGCTTCCACCACGGCATGTCCATGGAGAAGCCGTAGTGGCCGGCCAGAGCCTGGAGGGTCTGGGTGTAGAGCGGGGAGGGGCCTTTGGCCCAGGGCGCGATGGCCCCCTTGTGCAGGGTCTTGTCCTTGTCCGGAACGATCATGTCGGCGTCGAAGGCGAGCTTGGCGCCCAGGCCGTCGCACACCGGGCAGGCGCCGTAAGGGTTGTTGAACGAGAACAACCGCGGCTCGATCTCGCTGATCGTGAAGCCGGAGACCGGGCAGGCGAACTTCTCGGAGAACAGCATCCGGCGCGGCTCAGCCTCGCCCTCGGCCTTGTCCGCCCATTCAGCGACCGCGATGCCGTCCGCCAGCTTCAGCGCGGTTTCCAGGCTGTCGGCGTAGCGGCTTTCCAGCCCGTTCTTGGTGACCAGGCGGTCCACGACGATGTCGATGTCGTGCTTGAATTTCTTGTCGAGGGTCGGGGCGTCTTCGATCGGATAGAACTCGCCGTCGATCTTCAGGCGCTGGAAGCCCGACTTCTGCCACTCGGCGATTTCCTTGCGGTACTCGCCCTTGCGGCCGCGCACGACGGGGGCCAGCAGATAGAGGCGCTCGCCCTCGGGCAGGGCGGTCAGCTTATCGACCATCATCGAGACGGTCTGACTTTCGATAGGCAAGCCGGTGGCCGGCGAATAGGGCACCCCCACCCGCGCCCACAGCAGGCGCATATAGTCGTGGATCTCAGTGACCGTGCCGACCGTCGAGCGCGGATTGCGGCTGGTGGTCTTCTGCTCGATGGAGATAGCGGGCGAGAGACCTTCGATCAGGTCCACGTCCGGCTTGCTCATCAGCTCAAGGAACTGGCGGGCATAGGCCGAGAGGCTCTCCACATATCGGCGCTGGCCCTCAGCGTAGATCGTGTCGAAGGCGAGCGAGCTCTTTCCCGAACCCGACAGCCCGGTCAGGACCACGAGTTCTCCGCGCGGAATGTCCACGCTGATGTCTTTGAGGTTGTGCTCACGCGCGCCGCGCACGCGGATGAAGTTCAGCTGTTCGGCCATGTTTTTCCGGAAACGCTCTCGACCGCCGATCAGCTCAGCGGGCCTCGTCTAATGTAGTTCCGAGACTCACGGATAACACAGGAACATTGTGTGAACAAACGAGCCGCGGCGGTTTAACGCGCCACCTTAACGCCATGCGCGCCAAAACATGTCAGCAGTCTGGCACAGTTTGTCAGCGGCGGCCTGGCCCGCTCGAACCAGTGATCAGCAACAGGAAGGCGAGGACGAGGGCGTGCATGTCCGGCTCCAAAGGAGACGGTCAGCTTCGGGCGCTCGGGCGGCACACTTCAAACGACATACGGCGAACAGCGTATTGCGCGCGACGAAGCGTCTTCAGCCGTCGCGGCGTTCGTATCGCGGCGGGCGTTTTTCCAGGAAGGCGGCGACGCCCTCGCCAAAGTCGCCATCGAGGCTGGCGAGGATCTGGTTGCGGTCCTCCATCGCGACGGCGGCCTCCAGGCCCTGAGCGTCGATGGCATGGTTCAGCGCTTCCTTGGTCAGCCGCAGGCCGAGCGGCGTGGCGTGCAGCATGTCCGCGACGAAGCCCTGCGCCTCGGCCTCCATCGCTTCGGGCGCGACTACGCGGCTGACCAGGCCGAGCTGGTAGGCGCGCTCGGCGTCGATGAAGCGCCCGGTCAGCATGTACTCGGCCGCCACCGACGAGCCCACCATACGCGGCAGGAAATAGCTGACGCCGATGTCACAGGCGGACAGGCCGATGCGGATGAAGGCGGCGTTCATGCGCGTGCGCGGGGTGGCGATCCGGACGTCGGAGGCCAAGGCCAGGGCGAAGCCGCCGCCGCTGGCCGCGCCGTCGACGCAGGCGATGATCGGCTGGGGGCAGCGGCGCATGGCGATGACGATCTCGCTGATCTCGCGCTGGGCGGTCAGGCCCGCCCCGACCGAGCGGGCGCCCGGCGCCTGGGTGTTGCGCTCCTTCAGGTCCAGCCCGGCGCAGAAGGCGCCGCCCGCGCCCGACAGCACCACGACCCGCGCATCGCGCCGCCAGTAGAGGCCGACGAAGAAGTCGCGCAGTTCCTCGACAAGCTTTCGGTTGAGGGCGTTGAGCCGCTCGGGCCGGTTCATCGTGGCCCAGATGACGTCGCCGTCGGCGCGCAGATCAAGATGCTCGTACATGGCAGGCTCCACGGTTGGTCCGCAGAGCCTGCGCCCGCCGCCGCCACGTCAGGCAAGGGGCGCGCGGGACGGCTATTTTGCCTTCAGGTCGTCGGCTTGTTTCAGCACCCGCAAGGCGTTGCCGCCCCAGAACTTGCCCAGGTCTTCCTTGCTGAAGCCGGCGGCGATCAGCCGTTCGGTCAGGGCGGGGAAGTAGGTGACGTCCTCGAACCCTGCGATGCCGCCGCCGCCGTCGAAGTCGCCGGAGATGCCGATGTGGTCCTTACCCGCCACCTCGGCGGCATGCAGGATATGGCGCATCAGGTCGTCCATGTCGGCGCGCGTGGGCGGGTGCTGGACGTCGATCGCTTGCCGAGCCTTGCGATAGGCCTCTCGCTTCTCGGGCGCGACGTCGCGCGGCGATCCGTAGGTCTTGGTGAGCGCGGTGAGAGCAGCCTTTCGAGCCGGGTTATCCGGGATGTCCTTCATGTAGTTGGAGAAGGCGTTGATCTGGATCACCCCGCCCTTGGCCGCCAGCTTCCGCAACAGGTCGTCAGAGACGTTGCGCGGGTGGTTGTAGATAGCTCGAGCCCCCGAGTGGGAGAGGATGATCGGCGCCTTGGAGAGGTCCAGCATCTGGTCCAGCACCTGGTCGGAGGCGTGGCTGGCGTCGAGCAGGATGCCGAGGCGGTTGGCCTCCGACACGAACTGCTTGCCGCTGGCGCTCAGCCCTCCGTGGATCGGACCCTTCGGATCGGTGGCCGAGTCGGCCAGGTCGTTGTTGGCGAAGTGGACCGGGCTCATCATCCGCACGCCCATGTCGTAGAAGGTCTGCATCAAGCTGAGGTCGCCGGCCACCGGCTGGCCGTTCTCCATGCTGATATAGACGAACCGCTTGCCGGCCTCGGAGATCGCCTGCGCCTCCTCGGCCTTAGTCGCCAGGGCGAAAACGTCGCTGTTCCTGGCCACCATCTCGTGGATGACGACCCCGCGCATGATCGCCTGGTCGCGAGCGGCCTCATTGCCGGCCTTGGTGTTGGGGCCTTGCGGCGTGAAGATTGCGAAGAAGCCGCCATCGACCCCGCCCTCAACCATGCGCGGATAGTCGACCTGGCTGCCGTCGGCGACGCTGTTGCGCTTGCGGATGTCGAACCCGCCCACCGCCTGGTTGGCTGGCGTGTCGAAGTGGGTGTCGAGCACGATCAGGTTCTCGTGCAGGATTTTCGTCTCAGGCTTCACCTGGGGCGGCGTTTGCGCAAACACCGGCGCGGCGCTCGCCAACAGGACCGCGAGCGGAAGACCAAACTTGAACACGAACGCCTCTCCCCGAAATGAACTGGGCGAACCTTCAGCATTCCAGGAAGACGGCGCAAGCCTCAGTTGCGCTGGATCCCTGCCGCGAAGCATCCGCGGCCCGCATTGTGCGCATGGAGATACGCCACCTGCGGATCGGCGAGCATCCGTTCGATCACAGGCGCTAGGTCGGCGCCGGGCGCAATCTCCGCCGCCGTCATCATTCCCGCGGAATCGAAGGCGCGCAGCGAGATATGCGGCCGGGCGCGCAGGCATCCGGGGATTTCGTCCACGGTGCGGCGGGTCTGGGTGGCCGCCTCGCTGACATAGATGGCGTGGCGTGAGCGATAGGGCGTATCGGCGCCTTGGTGCTCGTAGTTCAACAGCAGGAGTGTCTGGCCGACGGCGGCGTCCTCGAGGGTGATCCTGCAGGGGAAGCCGACGGGCGCGCTGGCGACGCGACGTATGATCCCGCGGGTGGCGAGTTGTTGTTCGGATAGGCCGAACAACGGGCGAAACTCATCGACCGGCAGGCCGGTGATCATGAACGACATGGTTGGCTCCGGGAAAATTACAGGGCGTCGTGGAAGATGACGCCGAGGGTGTGGCGCCGGCCGCTGCGAAGCTGGCTGACGCCGTGGCGCATGGTCACGCGATAGCTGCCGCGCGTGCCCTGGACGGGGCGGTGGTGGACGGCGAAGACCAGGGCGTCGCCTTGGCGCAGCGGGGCGACCTCCACGCGTGACTGCATGCGCGGCCGTTGTTCGGTCAGGACGAACTCTCCGCCGGTGAAGTCGGCGCCGGGTTCCGACAACAGCACCGCCACCTGCAGCGGGAAAACGTGTTCGCCATAGAGGTCCTGGTGCAGGCAGTTATAGTCGCCGGGGCCATATTGCAGGAGCAGCGGCGTTGGCCGCAGCTGACCGGCGGCGTGGCAGCGATCCAGGAATTCGGCGTGGTCCTCGGGATAGCGCACCGCGATTCCCATGCCTGCGTTCCAGCGGTTGGCCGTCTCAACCAGTCTGGGATAGAGCGTCGCCCGCAGGCCTGCGACCAGATCGGGCAGGGGATAGGAGAAGTAGCGATATTCCCCGCGCCCAAACCCGTGGCGGCCCATGATCACTCGGCTGCGAAACCCGCGCTCCTGGTTATAGAGCGTCGAAATGGAGTCGCATTCCTCGGGGCTGAGCAGGCGTTCGACTACCGCGCTGCCCTGGGCGTCCAGGCTACGGGCCAGGCCGGGCCAATCGAGGGACGCGATGCGTTGCTCGATGGTTGTGGGAAGTGAGGCCAAGGCGCTCATGCCGCGGCCTCGCGGTCCAGCAGGGCGCGCTTGCGCTCGACGCCCCAGCGATATCCGGACAGGGCGCCGTCGGTGCGGACCACGCGATGACAGGGGATGGCGACCGCGATGGCGTTGGCCGCGCAGGCCTGGGCCACGGCGCGAACTGCCCGGGGCGAGCCGATCTTCTCGGCGATTTCGCGGTAGCCCGCGGTTTCGCCGGCTGGGATTTCACGCAGCGCTTGCCAGACCCGTTGCTGGAAGGCCGTGCCGCGCACGTCGAGCGGCAGGTCGAGACCCAGGCCCGGTTGCTCGACAAAGCCTACCACCTGGGCGACCAACGCCTCGAATTCCGCGTCGCCGCCGACCAGTTCGGCCCGGCTGAATCGGTCCTGCAGGTCGTGCGCCAGAGCCTCTGGATCATCGCCGAGCAGGATGGCGCAGACGCCTCTGTCGGTCGCGGCCACCAGGATCGAACCCAGTGAACACTCACCGACCGCGAACTTGATCACCGCCGCCTCGCCGCCCGCGCGGAACCGAGTTGGGGTCATGCCAAGGACCTGCGCCGATTGGGCGTAGAAGCGGCCACCTGAGTTGAAGCCGGCGTCGTAGATCGCCTCGGTCACCGTACCGCTGGTGGCCAGCGCTTCGCGCACCCGGCCGGCGCGGTGGGCGTCGGCATAGGCCTTGGGGGTTACTCCCGCGACGGACTTGAACACCCGGTGGAAGTGGAACGGGCTGACGCCCGCCTGGGCGGCCAAGGTCTCCAGATCGGGCGCTTCCTCGGCCGCTTCTATGCTGCGGCAGGCTTGGGCGACCATGGCGGCCTGGCGCTCGGCCATCGGCGGCTGGTCGGGCTTGCAGCGCTTGCAAGGCCGGAAGCCGGCGGCTTCCGCTTCGGCGGCTGTCAGATGAAAAGCTACGTTCTCGCGGCGCGCGGGGCGGGCGGCGCAGGAGGGGCGGCAATAGACCCCCGTAGTGCGCACGGAGTAGAAGAACTCGCCGTCGGCGGCGCGATCCTTGGCGATGACAGCGTTCCAGCGGGCGCTGTCGGTGTCGATTGCGGTTTGCATATCGGATGCTCCATCGGTCGTCTCAAGCGATGGGATAGGCCTCTGCGACCGGCGGGAAACCCCGCCTCTTGCTTTCAAATCCGCATCTTCGTCGCAGAGCGCAAGAGCGGGTGAAACGCGACGTCCGATTTGCGCCAGTCTGCGGCAGGCCCTATATCGACCGCTCAACTGAAGGAGATCGCGACCATGGAAAGCGCCACGGACAACCACGTCGTCCTGAACGCCAACCTGCCCATGGTCCAACATGTCTTCCTTCATCACGCTCGACGGCCTCTCCTACAAAACGCCTGAGGGCCGCGGCCTCTTCGACAATCTGACGCTCGCCTTCGGAGCCGAACGCACCGGCTTGGTGGGACGTAACGGCGTGGGCAAGACCACGCTGCTGCGTCTGATGCTGGGCGAACTGCCGCCGGCCGCCGGCACGGTGAGCGTCCGTGGCCGGATCGCGGTCCTGCGCCAGGCCCTGGCTCCACTCGTGGGCGCCAGCCTCGCCGATGTGCTGGGCGTGGCCGAACCGCTGGCGCGGCTTGAACGCATCGCGGCCGGCGACGGCGATGAAGCCGACTTCGCCGAGGCCGATTGGTCGTTGGAGGCCCGGCTTGAGGCCGCGCTGGCGCAGGTCGGACTGCCCGGCGTCGATCTGGCTCGGCCCGCCGCCTCGCTCAGCGGCGGTCAGGCGACGCGCGCGGCTCTGGCCGGCGTGCTGGTGCAGGAGCCTGACATTGTCCTGCTCGACGAGCCGACCAACAATCTCGACGTTGGCGCGCGCGCCTTGGTGGCCGAGTTCCTGGCAGGTTGGAGGGGCGGGGCGGTGGTGGTCAGCCACGACCGCACGCTGCTGCGCCAGATGGACCGTATGGTTGAACTCAGCGGCCTAGGCGCCAAGGTCTATGGGGGCGGCTACGACCTCTATGCAGAGCGCAAGGCCGAGGAGGAGGGCGCAGCCGTTCGCGATCTGGAGCAGGCCGAGCGCGCGATGGCCCGGGTCGGCCGCGAGGCCCAGGCCGCCCGCGAGAAGAAGGCCAAGCGCGACGCGTCCGGTCGTCGATTTGCGGCCAAGGGTTCGGAGCCAAAGATCCTGCTGGGGGCTCAGGCCGAGCGGGCTGAAAACTCGGCGGGGCGAGAGAACATGCTGGCCGCCCGCCTGCGCGATGAGGCTGCGGCCGACCTCGCCGCGGCGCAAAGCCGGGTCGAGCGATTGAGGCTGCTGGACTTCGAACTGCCGTCGTCACGGTTGCCGGCGGGCAAGTCGGTGCTGGTTTTCGACGAGGTCGGCTTCAGCTATCCCGGCGCGTCGCCGATCTTCTCGGGGCTTTCGTTCCGGCTCACGGGGCCCGAACGCCTTGCGGTCACGGGCGCCAATGGCGCGGGGAAGTCCACCTTGATCAGGCTCGCGACCGGCGAACTGGCTCCGACCTCCGGCCGGATCGAACTCGGCGCACGCTCAGCGCTGCTTGATCAGCAGACAGCCATGCTCCGGCAGGATGAGACGTTGATCGAGGCTTTCCAGCGTCTCAACCCGCAGGCTGGGACAAACGCAGCCTATGCCGCGCTCGCCCGCTTCCTGTTCCGCAATGTTGCGGCGGAAAAGACCGTGGCCTCGCTTAGCGGAGGCGAACGGCTACGCGCGGCCTTGGCTTGCGTGCTGATGGCCGAGCAGCCGCCGCAGTTGCTGATCCTCGACGAGCCGACCAACCACCTCGATCTGGATTCCGTCGCCGCCATCGAGGCCGCGCTGCGCGGCTATGACGGAGCGATACTGGTCGTGAGCCACGATCCTGACTTCCTCCAGGCGATCGGTGTGGCGCGCGAGATCGAGCTGGGCGCGCGATAGCATGCGGCGGCCGCAGGCATTGCCCGCGGCCGCCAATGCTTCAGGCCGCCTTTCGCATCACCTTGAACACCCCGTTGGCTCGGGCGCAGGGCTCGCCGTCGGCGGCGACGAAGGCCTGGGCGAAGGACAACGTTCCGCCGGTCTTCACGAACGCGGTGGTGAACTCCAGCCACTGGCCGACCTGGGCCGAGCCCAGGAAGTCCAGAGTGAGGTTGACCGTGACCAGGCTCGCCTCGCCGCCGAGACGGTGAGAGCATGACAACCCCATGGCGTTGTCCGCCAAGGCGCTGATCAGCCCGCCATGAACGAAGCCGCGGCTGTTGGTATGGGCCGCCTGGGCCATCAGGCCCAGGATCACGGCATCCTCAGTCTTGCGACTGTAGAGCGGCTCCCACGGATCGGTGACCGGGCTTTGCCGATAGTGGCGCTCAAAGCCCTCCGGGATGGACGGGTTCATGGCGCCGCCTCATGCCGCCGCGGCCAGCTTAGCGAGGCTGGACAGGGTCTTGGCGCAGGCCTGGGCGGCTTCGGCTCCCTTGGTGAGGAAGTGCTCGCGGAAGAAGGTCTGGTGGATGTCGTGCTCGTGGAAGTGATGCGGCGTGAGCACCACGGAGAACACTGGCACTTCGGTCGCCAGTTGAACCTGCATCAGGCCGGAGATCACGGTGGAGGCCACGAAGTCGTGGCGATAGATGCCGCCGTCGACCACCAGGCCCGCGGCGACGATGGCCGCATATCGGCCGGTCTTGGCCAGGGTCTGGGCGTGGAGCGGGATTTCGAACGCGCCGGGGGTTTCAAAGCGGTCGATGGCGCCTTCGTTGAAGCCGAGGCCGGCGATCTCGCGGATGAAGCCCTGATAGGCGTTGTCGACGATTTCGCTATGCCAGCCGGACTGAACAAAAGCGATGCGGGCCAAACGGAATGCGCCGTTGGCGGTGGGGACTTCGAAGTGGGTGACAGCTTGGGTCATGGTCAGATCCCTGAGTTTGGGCAAAACCACGACTCAGGGAGACGCAAGCGGCGGCCTGTGGATCTCCACGCGCGAACGCACGGAGCAGGGCCGTCACTAGCGGTTCTCATAACCGGACTCTAACCGTCGGCTCCGGGTTCGCACCGGAATCTGCTGTCCCTGACGGGCCTCTCGGCCAGCCAGGCGCCCGCGGGCTTGTGCATGGGCTCTTGCGAGCTTCCGCCATCACCGCCGGTGGGGACTTTCACCCCGCCCTGAGAACGCGGTCGCCGGAACGGCCCGGCGACGTCCTCAGGCTAGGCCCAAATGCGCCGCTCAAACAAGTGTTTTAATCAGCAGATTTTCTGATCTGAGGCTCAGGCGCGCTTGTTGAGGGTGATGGAGGTCGCGGCGGCCGGAGCCGAGGCCACGCCGCCCTGGCCATATCCCGTGCCGGTGTTGCGCTGGGCGGCGACCTCGTCGGCGATGGCGCGGACCAGGCCCTCGCTCACGGTCTTGGCGGCTTCCAGGGCGCGGCCTTGGCGGGCCAGCACGGCGTCGAACGCCTCGGTGGCGCGGATCAGGCGGGTGCGAAGGGCCAGCGGCGCGCTGGCGACCATGGCGGGGTTGGCGCGAACCCGCGCCGATTCATGGCGATAGACGTTGGCGAGCTTCGAGGTCTCTTCGATGTTCTGGGTGGCGTCGCGCGGGCGGCGCTGCTCGAAAGCCAGGGCGTCCTGAGCGATCAGCTCGGTCAGGCGCTCGGTCAGCCCGATCAGTTGTTCGACGCGGTCGGACGCGTCCGTGGCGGAGATCGCCATGACTAAGTCTCCTAACTCAAACCTTGAAGCTTCAGCATTTCCTTGCCGACGGTGTCGGCTAGGCCGACTCCGCCGGAACGCACCATCTGCTTGGCCATGGCGTCGCTCATGAAGGACTTGAACGCCGCCTCGCCCTGGCCGCCGTTGAAGGGGGCCTCGGCGCCGACGTCCTTGAACATCTCGTTCAGCATCACCGACAGGAACGAAGCCTCGAAGTCCTTGGCGGTCTTTTCGATCTGGCCGCGCTTGGCCAGTTCGGCGGCGGTGGGCTGAGCGGCCAGATCGGCCACGCCCTTGGCGGTCGGCAGGGTGAAGGTGGAGGCGATATCCATCACATCACCTCGATGTTGGCTTGCAGGGCCCCGGCGGCCTTGATGGTCTGCAGGATGGAGATCATGTCGCGAGGCGTAACGCCCAGGGCGTTTAGCCCCGACACCAGGCTCGACAGCGAGGCGCCGTCCCGCAGCGTAATGAACTGCCGGCCTCTTTCCTCATCCACCTGGACGTCGGATTGCGGCACCACAACCGTCTGGCCGCGGCTGAACGGCGCGGGCTGGCTGACCGCCGGGCTTTCGCGAACCGTGATGGTCAGGTTGCCTTGGGCGATGGCGACGGTGGAGATGCGAACGTTTTCGCCCATCACGATGACGCCGGCGATCTCGTCGATCACCACCTTGGCGGGGCCGTCTGTGTCGACGGTCATGTTCTCGACCTGCGAGAGGAACGAGACCATGTCCATGCGGCCCGGCGGGGTGATGGTGATGATGGTGGGGTTGTCGGCGCGCGCCGCGCCGGGGAAGCGGGTGTTCACCACATCGGCGATTTTGCGCGCTGTCGTGAAGTCCGGATTGCGCAGGGTCATGCGCATCTGGCCCATATTCGCCAGTTGGAAGCCGATCTCGCGCTCGACGATTGCGCCGCCGGCGATCCGGCCCGCGGTGGGAACGCCCTTCGAGATCGACGATCCCGAGGCTCCGCCCGCCGAAATCGAGCCGGTCTGCACCGTGCCCTGGCTGACGGCGTAGGCCTGGCCGTCGGCGCCCATCAGCGGGGTGACCAGTAGGGTGCCGCCTTGCAGGCTCTTGGCGTCGCCCATGGCCGAGACCGAGGCGTCGATGGGGGAGCCGGCGGCGGAGAAGGCCGGCAGCCTGGCGGTCACCATGACGGCTGCGACATTCTTAGTGTTCAGATTGGCGTCGCGCGTATTGACGCCCAGCCGCTCGAGCATGGCTTCCAGGCTCTGGCGGGTAAAGGGCGCGTTGCGAAGGCTGTCGCCGGTGCCGTTCAGACCAACGACGAGGCCGTAGCCGACCAGCATGTTGTCGCGAACGCCTTCGAACTCGACGATGTCCTTGATCCGCGACTTCGCGAAGCTAGGACCCGCGCACAGGGTTGCGGCGAGTAGGACGGCGCTGAAGAGGCGGATCGATCTGCGCATTGGAACCCGGCACACTGCGGACTAATAGGTACGCATCGTCCTATGCGACGACCGTGCCAGACGAAAACGACAATGATTTCAGTGGGTGTCTTCGGGGGTGTGGCGCGCGCGCCTTGTCTGGCGGCAGAATTTGCCCGGCATTAACCATACCATAAGAAGGCGCTGCGAGAGTTGTAACGAAGCGTGGTAAAGGGCCTCGCATGAAAGTCAGTGGAACAAGCGGCGTCGGATCGGCGGGTGGGGCAAGCAAGCCTCGCGGCGTCAGCGGCGAAGGCTTTCAGGTCGCTCAGCCAGCAGCGGCCGCCGGACCTGCGCAGACGACGCGGGCTGGGGGTGTAGGCGGCGTGATGAGCGTCGACGCCATCCTCGCCCTGCAGGAGGTGGCCGGCCCATTGGAGCGCCGGCGGCGCGCTGTCGGGCGGGCGGGAAAGATCCTCGACGTTCTCGAAGATTTGAAAGTCGGGCTACTTTCCGGCGAGGCTTCGATCGACGATTTGGATCGCCTGCGCCGTGCGGTTCGCGACGAGCGGCTCGGTACGGATGACGAACAGCTTGAAGGTGTATTGAACGAGATTGAAACCCGTGCTGCGGTGGAGATTGCGAAGCTTGAGAGCGCGAATCGTGCGGCCTGATGGCACGCGAAGAGCGACGTTCGTTGAAACCAGAATTTGTTTTGGTATAAGCGCTCCGCGTGTTGTCGGAGTGTTCTACCCAAGGGGCGTGAGGCGTCTATGAGCACGGCCACTATATTGGCAGAAAAGCCAGACTATCGTCCCACTGAGGACGAGGAGTTTATGAACGAGCGGCAGCTTGAGTATTTCAAGCAGAAGCTCTTGAATTGGAAAGAGGATATCTTGCGGGAATCCCGTGAGACCCTTGTCCATCTTCAAAGTGAAACCGAGAATCATCCTGATCTGGCCGACCGCGCCACGTCCGAGACTGATCGAGCTCTCGAACTACGGACGCGGGACCGTCAGCGCAAGCTGATCTCTAAAATCGACGAGGCGATCCGCCGGATCGAAGACAAGTCCTACGGCTATTGCGAAGACACCGGTGAACCCATCGGCGTCGCTCGTCTGGAAGCCCGACCGATCGCAACCCTCAGCCTTGAGGCGCAAGAGCGTCACGAGCGCCGGGAACGCGTTCACCGGGACGACTAAGGTTCAGGGCGGCTCTTCGGAGCCGCCCTTTTTCTTTGCGGTCGAACGTCGCCGATCATTCACGCGACTGAAGTCACCGCGTCGCCGCTCCGTCATCAGCGCAGTTTAGCGAGCCCCCCAGTTGTTCTCGGGGGATTTTCGTATGCGACTCATGACGACCGCGGCCTGGACCGTGCTCGCCCTGGCCTTGGCCCAGCCGGCCTTTGCTGAAGTTGACGCAGCCGGTTCGGGCGCCTCCGCCGATGAACTCGAGGCGCTCATCGTCACCGGCACCCGCCGCGCTGACCGAACGGCTTTCGAGTCTGCGGCGCCGATCGACGTGATCTCGGAGTCGGTGCTGGAAAGCACGGTCTCCGACGAACTCATGGAAAAGCTGGTCGCCGCGGTTCCGTCCTTCAACGTCCAGCGTCTGCCGGCCGCCGATGGCCAGGCCTTCGTGCGTCCCGCCACCCTGCGTGGCCTTTCGCCCGATCACACCCTGGTCCTGGTCAACGGCAAGCGCCGCCATCGCTCCGCGGTGCTCGGCGGGCGAGGGGCTCAGGGCGTCGATCTGGGGCAGTTGCCCAGCTTCGCGATCAAGCGGATCGAGGTGCTGCGTGACGGCGCCTCGGCCCAATACGGCTCCGACGCCATCGCCGGCGTCATCAACCTGATCCTCAACGACCAGCCAGGCTTCGCCGCGTTCGGCCAGGCGGCCCAGTATTTCGAGGGCGACGGCGCCATGTACGAAGGCGGCTTCCGCGCCGGCTGGGCGCTGGGCGATGGTGGGCACCTCGTCGCCACCCTGACCTATACCGACAGCGAGGCCACCTCGCGGACGCGTCAACGTCCCGATGCGATCGCCTTCCAGGCGGCCAATCCGAACCTGCAGGTCAAGAATCCGGTTCAGCGTTGGGGGCAGCCTGACCGCGAGGCCACCCGCTTTGTCATCGACTCGGCGTTGCCCCTGAACGATGCGGTCGAGCTCTACGGCTTCGCCACCTATTCGGAGAGCAGCGGCGTCACCGACTTCAATTGGCGCAACCCGTCGAACGACACCGCCTATCGCAACAGCCCGGCCTTCCCCGGGTGGAACCTCGCTCAGCTCTATCCCGCCGGCTTCTCGCCGAAGTTCGGCCAGGACGAGACCGACTATGCGATCAACGCGGGCCTCCGGGGTGAGCTTGCCAACGGCCTGTCCTGGGACTTCAACGCCTCGCTGGGTCAGGACAAGGTCGACTACTTCATCGGCGAGACGATCAACGCTTCGTTCGGTCCGCAATCGCCCACTTCTTTCCGCGCCGGGGTGCTGACCCAGCGCGAGCAGAATCTGAATCTCGATTTCAACAAGCCGCTTGAGTTCGGCTTCCTGGCCGAAACGGCCAACCTAGCCTTCGGGGCCGAGCGCCGGGTCGAGACCTACAAGATCGAGGCAGGCGATCCGATGTCCTACCAGGTCGGGCCCGGCGCGCCCGCCGGCCTGCCTTCAGGCTCCAACGGCTTCCCAGGCTACAGCAGCGCTCAAGCTGGATCGTGGGACCAGACCAGCTATGCCGCCTATGTCGACCTCGACCTCTCGTGGACCGACGCCTTCTCGACGGACATCGCCATTCGCTACGAGGACTTCTCGGAGTTCGGATCCACGACCGACGGCAAGATCGCCGCGCGTTATGAGATCAGCCCAGACTGGGCGGTTCGCGGCGCGGTCTCCACCGGCTTCCGCGCGCCGACCCCGGGTCAGCTCAACAGCACCCGAACCTCGCAGGGCCTGGACACCACAACCCTGCAGCTTTTCACCGCCGGCCGCCTTTCGCCGAGCAATCCGGTCGCCCAGTTCTTCGGCGCCAAGCCGCTGGAACCGGAGACCTCCACCAACTACTCGGTCGGCCTCGTCTACCGGAGCACCGAGCATGGCCTGAGCGCCTCGCTGGACTACTACCAGATCGAGGTCGACGATCGCTTCGCCAGCTCGCCGAACTTTACGGTCACTCCGGCGATCCGGGCCGAACTCCTGAAGCTCGGAGTTCCGGGAGCCGACTCCCTGACTTCGGTCAGCTACTTCACCAACTCCTTCAACACCCGGACCAAGGGGCTCGACGCAGTCGGCTCCTGGAAAACCCGCCTTGCTGACGGCGACCTGACCCTTACGGCCGCCTACAACTGGAACGACACCAAGGTGACCCGCGCGAAGCTGACCGAGGTATCCAAACTCGCCCGGATCAACATCGAGGACGGGCTGCCGGAACATACGGGCAATGTAGCGGCGACCTACGCCTATGGCCGGTTCGAGGGCACGGCCCGCGTCCGCTATTACGGCGAATGGACGGATGCGCAGTCGCAATCCTCGGCCGACCTGATCCAGACCTTCGGGGCCCGGGCGTTCGTTGATCTCTCCGCCAGCGCCGCCATCACCGAGCAGGTGAAGGTGACGATCGGGGCTGAGAACATCTTCAACACCTATCCCGACGAGGCGACGTTCCAGGCCTCGCGCGGCCTGATCTACTCGCGCAATGCGGTCTATGACACCGATGGTGGTCTCTACTACGTCCGCTTGAACGCCAAGTTCTGAGGCGCCGATGGCTGAGATCACACGACGCGGCATGGCGGGCCTGGCGCTCGCGGCGGTTCCGGCCCTCGCGGGGGCCACGGAGATCGCGGCGCTCAACATCACCGAGAACCCGTTTGGCCCCAGCCCTGAGGCCAAGGCCGCCTTGCGAGAGGCCGTCACCCACGTCGAGCACTATCCGCATTCCGAGGAGGCGGCGCTGATGGCCCGCATTGCGGCGGCCAACGGCGTCACCCCGGCCCACGTGGTGATCTCGACTGGGGCCTTGGAGTTGCTCTCGATGATCTCAGCCTTTTGGGGACGCGACGGGGTCCAATTGGCGCCGGCGCTGACCTATGACAGCCACATCAAATACGCCGCCCGGGTGGGGGCCCCGACCCGCAGGGTGGCTATGGCGGGTGATCAGCAGATTGATCTGGCCGCGATGACGGCCGGGCTCGGCCAGGACGTGCGGCTGACCTATCTCTGCAATCCGAACAATCCCACCGGCTTGCTGATGGAGCGTCAGGCGTTGCGCGCGTTCTGCATCGGCGCGGCGAAGGTCGCGCCGGTGGTGGTCGACGAGGCGTTCATCGACATGACCTCCGACCCAGCGGGGGAAAGCGTCGTCGATCTGGTCCGAGACGGCCACGACGTCGTGGTGGTGGGCACATTCTCCAAGTCCTACGCCCTGGCGGCGGTAAGGATCGGCTACGCGATCGCTCAGCCGGATCGCGCAAGGGCGATCCGCGGCCTATTGGCCCCCTCGCGCAACGGTCCAGGATTGGCGGCGGCCGCGGTGAGCTATCGGGACTTGGCCTATCTGGCGGCGTCCAACCGGGCGATGGAGCAGGGGCGGCAGGCGATCTATCGGGCCTGTGACGCCAGCCGCATTCCCTATCTGAAATCGGCCGGCAGCTATGTCTGGGTCAATTTTGGCGATGTGGCGGTCATCAAGCGGTTGGAGGTTCAGGGCGTCCTGCTGCGCCAGTTCACTGGCGGCGCGTCAGGCTGGGCCCGCGCGGCGGTCGCCGAGCCCCGCGCAATGGAAGCGTTTGCGCGAGCCTTGCCGAAAGCCCTGGCCTGAGGCTGGCCCAAGACCGCGGTCGAGGTTACATGACAAGTCATGTCGACTCTCGTTATCGCCGCTGTCCAAGCTAATCCGACCGTGGGCGCGATCGCCCATAACGAGGCCCTGGCGCGCGAGCGCCTGGCCCAGGCCCGCGCAGCAGGCGCCGATATCGCGGTCTTCTCCGAACTCTTCATCAATGGCTATCCGCCGGAAGATCTGGCGCTGAAGCCAGCTTTCTGGGCCGCCGGCAAGGCCGCCGTGGAGCGTCTGGCCTTGGAGACCAAGGATGGTCCGGCCGCCCTGATCGGGGTGATCTGGCCCCCGCAGAACCGGTTTGGTCGTCCCCACAATGCGCTGGCCTTCCTGGCCGAGGGCGAAGTGAAGGGCGTGGCCTTCAAGTGCGACCTGCCCAACTACGGCGTCTTCGACGAGAAGCGGGTGTTCGAGCCTGGCCTTGGCCCCGAGGTTTTCGAATGGAAGGGCGTCAAGTTCGGCGCGCCGATCTGCGAGGACATCTGGTCCCATCGGGTCTGCCGCGAGCTGAAGGAAAAGGGCGCCGAAATCCTGCTGGTCCCGAACGGCTCGCCCTATCGCCGCACGGCCGACGACGAGCGGCTGGTGGTGGCCAAGGCGCGCGTGGCCGAGACCGGCCTTCCGCTGGTGTATGTGAACGAAGTCGGCGGCCAGGACGAGCTGGTCTTCGATGGTGGTTCCTTCGCCCTGTCGGCGACGGGCGAGATCTGCATGAGCTTGCCGATGTTCGAGGAGGCCTTCGGCCTTTCGACCTGGGAGAAGGGCGCCGGAGGCTGGACTTGCGTCGAGGCTCCGACCTCGACCTGGCCGAACGGTCCGGAGGAAATCTATCGGGCCATGGTCCTGGGGTTGCGGGACTACGTTAGGAAATCCGGCTTCCCCGGTGTTTTGCTTGGCCTTTCGGGTGGCGTGGACTCCGCCATCTGTGCAGTCGTGGCCGCCGATGCGCTCGGCGCCGACAAGGTCCGCTGCTTCATGCTGCCGTCGAAATACACCAGCCGCGAAAGCCTGGAGGACGCCGAGGGCTGCGCGCGCCGGCTCGGGGTTCGCCTTGACGAGATATCCATCGCCCCGGCCGTGGACGCCTTCGCCCAGATGCTGGCGCCGCAGTTCGAGGGCATGGCGCCGGACCTCACCGAGGAAAACATCCAGGCCCGCGCCCGCGGCGTTTCGCTGATGGCGCTGTCGAATAAGCTCGGCCTGATGCTGCTGACCACGGGCAACAAGTCGGAGATGGCGGTCGGCTACGCGACCCTCTACGGTGACATGTGCGGCGGCTACAACGTCCTGAAGGACGTCTACAAGACCGACGTCTATGCCGTGTGCGAGTGGCGCAACGCCAACGATCCTTACGGCGTCGCCGCAGATCCAATCCCAGAGCGTATCCTGACCAAGGCGCCGTCGGCCGAACTGCGCCCGGACCAGAAGGACCAGGACAGCCTGCCGGAATACGCCGAGCTCGACGCCATTCTGCACGGGCTGGTGGAGGAGGAGGCGACGCTCGACGAGATTGTCGCTCGCGGCTACGCCCCCGAGACGGTCGAGCGCATCCAGCGGCTGCTCTACAATTCCGAATACAAGCGCCGCCAGGCCGCCCCCGGCGTGAAGATCGGCGCTCGAGCCTTCGGCCGGGACCGCCGCTACCCGATCGTCAACGGCTTCCGCGATGCGGTGACCCGCAAGTGATCGCGGCCCCCGTCATCGAGACCGAGCGGCTGATCCTGCGCGGCCACACCAAGGCCGACCTGGATGTCTGCGCCGCCATGTGGGGCGATGCAGAGGTCACACGCTATATCGGCGGCCGTCCCTTCGCTCGCGACGAGGTCTGGGCTCGCCTGCTGCGCTATGTCGGCCACTGGCGGGAGATGGGCTATGGCTTCTGGGCGCTGACCGAGAAGGCCAGCGGCCGATTTGTCGGCGAACTCGGCTTTGCCGACTTCAAGCGTCAGTTGGAGCCTTCGTTCGGAGACACGCCCGAAATGGGCTGGGTGCTGTCGCCGGCCGGCCACGGCAAGGGCTATGCGAGCGAGGCCGTGGCCGCGGCCCTGACCTGGGCTGACGCGCGGTTCGAGGAGCGGAGAACGGTCTGCATGATCGCGCCCGAAAACGGCGCGTCTCTTCGGGTGGCGCAGAAGGCGGGCTTCCGCGAATTCGCCCGCGCTGACTATCACGGCCCCACCGTGCTGCTCGAACGCCTCAGGAAGTAGTCGGCGCCCCCCTTTTGGGAACGGGGGCCGGGGAGCGCCGCCGGATCAGAAGCGATAGCTCGCGGTGATCCGGAAACTGTGGAACTTCAGTTCGTCTTCGCTCCGGCGAAGGTCCGTGCCTGACGAATTGACGAGCAGGAACGGGTTGTTGGCCGCGGCCGGCCCCTGGCTACGCACCACGAAGTCGTCGTCATCGAGGTTGGTGTAGAGGTACTCGAGCCCGAGAGTGACGTCGGGCGTGAGCTTGCGCTCATAGCCGCCCCCGAACTGGTAGCCGGTCGCGGTATCGTCGCCTCGTTGAACGAAGGTGTTTGCGGTGTTCGTCGTGGTGAAGCTGTGCTGCACATCGCCCTGGGCCACGCCGCCGGTGGCGTAGAGCAGATTGTCGCCGAACGCGTAGCCGCCTCTCAGCCGCAGGGCCGCCAGGCCCTTCAGCTTCCGCTCGAAGGTGTATTGTGCGGGCGTCGTGGAGAATCCGGCGACGCTATCCTTCACATTGGTGCGGGAAATCTCGACCACCGGACCGAGCACGAAGCTTCCGAACTGCCAATCGTAACCAAGCCGGGCGCCGAATTCGAAGCCTTCGTCATCCTCCTTGCAGCCTGATCCGGGCAGGGAGCTGGTCGCGGCCCCGCCGCAGAAGCCGGGAGAGAACGCGTCGGCGCCGGCCGCGGTCCTTACCGTGTCGGTGAAGGCGCCGTTGAGATCAGTGTCGAAGCGCAGTGTCTCGTCGTTGCTGCTGTCATTGGAGGTGACGCCGGCGTGGGCGCCTACATAGAGCCCGCTCCAGTCGGTGTCTTGCGCGTGGGCCGCGCCTCCCGTCATGAGGGCGAGGGCGGCGGTGGTGGCAAGCAGCTTTGTCATCGAAATCCCGTCAGGTTGCTGATCCGCGACAAGCCGGAGCTTTGACTGGTCAGGACAGGTTACGAAGCGGTCGGGATTTCGGATGCAGTGGGCGGCGAGATCGCCTTCAGGTCATCCGTGCGGCGCCTGGAGCCGCGTCCTCGCCGGCCGGTTGGGCGTGGAGCAGGGCGGGCACGATGTCCTCGATCTTATCGACCGAAACCCAGCTATCCATGAAACTGGCCGGCGTCAGTTGGTGATCGACCGTGTGCTGGAAGAGCTTGAACAGCGGTTCCCAGAAGCCATTTGGGCTGTAGAACACCACGGGTTTGACGTGCAGATCCAGCCGCCGCCAAGACAGAAGCTCGACCACCTCCTCAAGCGTGCCGATGCCGCCGGGCAAAACGACGAAGCCGTCGGACCGTTCGAACATGATCTGCTTCCGCTCGTGCATGGACGAGACGACGATGGTCTCGACCACGTCCAGGCGGCGTTCCTTCTCCTTCAGGAAGTGGGGAATGACGCCCAGCACCTTGCCGCCGGCTTCATGCGCCGCGACCGCGCAGGCGCCCATCAGGCCGACTCCGCCGCCGCCATAGATCATCGTCAGCCTGGCGCCCGCCAGTTCGCGACCAAGCGTGGCGGCGCTCGCCAGCAGGGCCGGATCGGCGGCGTCGGACGATCCGCAGAACACGCAAACGGAATCAAGGCGGTCGGGCTGGTGCCCCATCCGGTTAAGCTCCAGGAGAATCAACTGGCCGCGCGCTTGCGGGCGCGGCGGGAAAGCCCGATTAGCTAGAACCTGGGTTAAGGAGTTTCAAGCAAGCCGTGCGTCGCGTTCCGTCTCTCATAGCCGCGCTTCTGCTCGTGCCGACAGCGGCCCTGTTGCTGTCAGGCTGCGGGGAAGGTGCTGCGCCTGCGATCGTACCGGCCAAGGCGCCCCCCGCCGTGCCGGTCGAGGCCGCGTATCTGCCGCCGCCGTCGGTGACCGCGACCAGGGTCGAAGGGGCCAAGTTCGTATTGACCGGAACCGCGCCCGCCGAGGCGCGCGTGCGCTTGGCCACGCCGGAGGGCGAGGCGAGCTTTGCGACCGCGAACTCAAAGGGTGTCTGGACCTTGGAGCTGCCGGCGACGGCCGAGCCGCGCATCTTCGGCCTGTCGGCGACCGCCGGCGCCCGCCAGCTGCAGGCCGAGGGCTACGTCTTGATTACGCCAGCTGGCGAGGCCGTGATGCTTCGCGCCGGCACCGGGGCGGTACGTATTGGCCGCGCCGGCAAGAACGGCCTCGATGTCGTTGATTTCGATAGAGAAGGCGGCGCGGTGGTGTCTGGTCGGGCCCCAGTCGGCGCAGCGCTCAGCATCCACATCGACGGCCGCCAGTTGGCCGAAGGCCGGGCGGACGCCAGCGGCCGCTACGCCGTGGCCCTGACCCAGCAGCCGCTTGCCGGCGGCACGCACCAGATCGACGTGTTCGGCGACGCCACCGAGAACACGGCCAATATCGACACCACACCGGCGCCGCCCCTGGCCAGCGGACCCTTCCGAGCCACGAGCGTGCCCGCCGGATTGCGGATCGACTGGATGACGCCGGGCGGCGGCGCGCAGTCGACCATTATTCTGAAGTGAGTACGATGTGACCTTCGTCCATCCCGGCCGGCGCCTCTCGACGCCGGATACGATCGCGCCGGCTTCGGTGAAATTCGACTTCTGGCGCTCGATGGCCGACCTCGGCAGTCTGGTCATGCGCTCGGGCGCGCCCGGCCTGAAGTGGCGGATCGGGGCTTCGCTGGCCTTGGTCTTCATTGGCAAGCTGGCCGGGGTCGGGGCGCCGGTGGCGCTGGGTGATGCGATCAACAAGCTCGCGCCCGGCTCGGGCCAGGCGGTGGTCGTTGGTGCGGACTTCCTGATGCTGGCTTTGGCCTTCGCCGGCCTGCGCCTGGTGGCGGCCTGCGCGCCCTATCTGCGCGACGTTATCTTCACCGTGGTCTCGCAATCGACCATGGCGAAGGCCGCGACGGAGACTTTCGCCCACGCCTTGGCGCTCAGCCTCGACTTCCATCAGGGCAAGCAGACAGGAGCGATGGCGCGGGTCATTGATCGGGGCGCCCGCTCGACCGACTTCCTGATGCGCAGCGTGGTGTTCAACCTTGGTCCGACCGCGATCGAGTTGATCTTGGCCATGATCGTCATGGCGATGCGGCTGGACTGGCGATTTGCGCTGACCGCCTTCATCACAATCGTCCTCTACACGATCCTGACTTTCAAGATCACCGACTGGCGTCTGGCCCATCGGCGTGAACTGAACGAGGCTGACAGCCGCACCGCGGGCCTCTCGGTGGACGCGCTGCTGAACTACGAGACGGTCAAGACCTTCGGCTCCGAGCAACGGACGGTGGCCCGCTATGAAGGCGCCATGTCCGACTATGTGCGGGCGAGCGTAAAGGCCAACACCTCGCTCTCGATGTTGAACGGCATCCAGTCGGTGGTGCTCAACGCCGGCCTGGCCCTGATGACCGTCATGGCGGGGCATGAGGTGATGGCCGGCCGCATGCAGATCGGCGACGTCACCATGGCGGTCCTGCTGCTGATCGGCATCTATGGGCCGCTCAACATGCTGGGCTTCAACTATCGCGAGATCCGCCAGGCCTTTATCGACATGGAGCAGATGGTCGAGCTGAAGGCCCGCAAGCCCGACATCGTCGATGCCCCCGGCGCTCAGGACCTGCCGCCCGCCACCGGTCGTGGGGCCGAGATCGTTTTCGAGGATGTCGAGTTTCGGCACGACGCCCGCTCGGCTGGCCTGATGGATGTCAGTTTCCGGGCCGCGCCGGGAGAGACCGTGGCCCTGGTTGGCCCGTCGGGCGCGGGCAAGACCACGGCGATCCGCCTGGCGCTGCGGCTGATCGATCCTCAGAGCGGCCGTATCACGCTCGACGGCGTCGACCTGCGCCAGATCAAGCAGGCCGCGCTCCGCCGGGCCGTGGCCCTGGTGCCGCAGGACGTGGCGCTGTTCAACGACACGATCTTCGCCAACATCGCCTTCGCCCGGCCTGATGCATCGGCGCAGGATGTACGGGCTGCGGCCGCCGCAGCCGAGCTCGGCCCCTTCATCGACGGCTTGCCGGACGGCATGGCCACCCTGGTCGGCGAGCGCGGGCTGAAGCTGTCGGGCGGCGAACGCCAGCGCGTCGGCATCGCCCGGGCGCTGCTCGCTGACCCTCGCGTGCTGGTGCTGGACGAGGCCACCAGCGCCCTGGACGGTCCCACTGAGGAAGCGATCCAGGCGACGTTGCGCAAGGTGAGGGCAGGACGCACCACCATGGTCATCGCCCACCGGCTGTCGACCATCGTCGACGCCGACCTGATCCTGGTGCTGAGGCGAGGCCGTATCGTCGAGCGTGGACGCCATGCCGAGCTGCTGGAAAAGGGCGGGGAGTACGCCGCGCTCTGGCGTCGCCAGACCCGCGAGGCTTAGACGAGCGCAACGGAAAGCCGTCGTCTGGGTTAGTCAGGCGGAGCCAGGCCGGCTCCGCTGGGAAGCTGTCCATGATCGCTGCAAATCCGTGGCTCAGACTGTCGCTAAACGCCTTGCGGCTCGGGACGGAGGCCAACACCGTCGTCGCGCTGCGAATGATGAAGATCGCCGGTGGCGGAGCGGGAGCCGCCACGGAGGCCCAGCTGATGATCTCCGAAAAGATCCAGGCTGCGATAGAGGCGCAGAGCCAGCTGGCGGTCGGCGCGATGACCGGCGCGGCCGCCTATGTCGGCCCCTCCAAGGCCGTCGCGCTCTACCGGCGAAAGGTTCGCGCCAACCGTCGGCGGCTCCTGAAACGGGGAACCTGACCGACGGCCGGCGCGCGGTTCTATTCGGCCGCCTTGGGCAGGTCGTCGCCTGTCGTCACCGGCTCTTGAGCCGTCTTGTGGCGCTTGGGGAACCACCGGGCGCCGGTCCGGTCCCACAGCCAGTTGAACCGGCGTGATGCGACCTTTGGCGCGGCCAGCAGCACCGGGGTGATGATCAGGGTCAGCAGCGTGGCGAAGGATAGCCCCCAGACCACGGCGGCCGACAACTGCACCCACCACTCCGACCCAGGCGCCTTGTACTCGACGTGGAAGCCATGGAAGTTCGGGTGGACCTGGAACATCAGCGGCAGCAGGCCGACGACCGTCACCAAGGTGGTGAGCATGACCGGGCGGAACCGCTGGGTTGCGGCCCGCACGGCGGCCTCGTCGGCGGGGAAGCCGGCGCGGCGTAGCTGGTAGAAGGTGTCCACGAGCACGATGTTGTGGCCCACGACCACGCCGGCCAGGGCCACGACGCCGGTGCCGAGCATGATCACCGAGATGTAGTCGAAGGTGTGGGCGAGGTTCACGACCACGCCCAGCAGCACCCCGACCGTGGACAGGGCGACCGCCGACAGCGTGACCAGCACGCCGTAGTACGAGTTGAACTGCCAGAGCAGGATCACCGCCATCAGGAACAGCGAGACGGCCATGGCCGTCAGGAAGAACGCCGCGGCCTCGCGGCCCTCCTCGTCGGCGCCGGTGAACTTCCAGCGGACGGCCGGGTCGATGTCGGCCTTTTCGAGCCAGGGACGCAATTCGGCGATCTTCTGGTTGGCGGCGACGCCTTCGATGGTGTTGGCCTGAATGACCACCAGCCGTTGGCCGTCGCGCCGTTGGATCGACGTCACCTGTTGGGCCGGCACCTGCTTGATGAAGTAACTGGCGGGTACAGGGCCGAGCTGGGTCGGAATTTTCAGGGTGTCGAAGGCCGCGACGTTGCGGTGCTCCGGCGGGAAGCGGACGCGGATGTCGAGCTCGTCATCGGCGTCGTCTGGCCGGAACCGGCCGACCAGAACCCCGCCGGTGACGAACTGGATGGCCTGGCCGACGCTGAGCACGTCGACGCCGTAGCGGCCGGCGGCCTCGCGATCGACGGTGAGGTTCCACTCGATGCCGGGCGAGGTTCGGTTGTCCTCCAGCTCATAGAGCTGTGGGTCGCTGGCGAACTTGGCCTTCACGATGTCGGCGGCCTTGTTGAGAGCGGCCGGATCCTGGCTGCGGAGCTCGACCTGGACGTCCTTGCCGGTCGGCGGTCCGCCTTGGGGCTCGCGAACCTCGACTTCGATGCCGGGAATATTCGCCACGCGCTTGCGGACATCGTTGGCGATGTCCTTACCGATGATCCCCAGCTCCTGGCGCTGTTCGTAGTCGACGAAATCCAGGCTCAGTCGGCCGACCGTATCGTTCGGCGCTTGGTTTGGCCCGCCGCCGGGGCTGGCGGTGCCGGTGCGGGTGTGGATCGAGTTGACGCCCTTGATGCCCTTGAGGCGATCCTCGACCTGCCGGACCAGGATGTCTTGCCCCTCCGGTGAGAGGTTGCCGCGGGCCTTCACATAGACGTTCACATACTCCGGGTCCTGCTGGAGGAAGAACTCGGTGGGCTTGTTCTCCATCTTGAAGGCGATCACCACCAGGACGATCACGGCCAGGGTCGCGAGCATGGTTCGGCCGGGGTGACGGCCAAGCACGTCGAGGGTGCGCGCGTACCAGCCCATGAAGCCGGTCATCTCGCGCGGATCGCCGCGTTCCGACTTCTCGATCTGGGCCAGGTGTTCTGCGTCCACGGCGGCCTTGCGGCCGAAGATCGAGCCCAACGCCGGGGTGAAGATCAAGGCGATGAAGATCGAGGCCCCCAGCACATAGAACAGGGTCATGGGCAGGAAGCTCATGAACTTGCCGGGGATCGAGTTCCAGAACAGGAACGGCAGAAAGGCGCAAAGCGTCGTCAGGGTGCCGTTGAGCACGGGCCAGAACATGCGCTTGCCGGCCGCGGCGAAGGCCTCCTCCTTGGGCATGCCCTCGGCCATCTTCCGGTCGGCGTACTCCACGACGACGATGCCGCCGTCGACCAGGATCCCGACGGCCAGCACCAGGCCGAACATCACCATCTGGTTCAGCGTCACGCCCATGGCGTTCAGCATCAGGAAGGCCAGCATGAAGCAGGCGGGAATGGCGGCGCCGACCATCAGGCCCTGGCGGATGCCCAGGGTGGCGACAATGATCAGCATGACCAGGATGGTGGCGATCAGCAGGCCGCTTTCCAGCACCACCAGGGTGCGGCCGATGAAGTCGCTCTGGTCGAAGATGTAGGAGACCTTGACCGTTTCTGGCCAACGCTTCTGCTCTTCGGCGACGACCTTGCGGACCTCCTTCACCGTATCGAGGATGTTGGCTCCCGAACGCTTGGCGACCTCGACCGAGAAGGCCGGTTGGCCGTTGAAGCGGGTGATGAAGGTCGCTTCCTTGAAGGTCCGGCGCACGTCGCCGATGTCGCCGACGGTGATCAGCCGGTCGCCGTTCTTCTTGATCGGCAGGGCCAGGATATCGGCGGGCGAATTGACCACGCCGGGGACCTTCACCGCGAACTTGCCGGTGCCCGATTCCAGGTTGCCGGCGGGGACCAACTGGTTGTTGCGCCCGATTACCTGGGCCAGTTCGCCGGGGCTGACGTTCGCCGCCTCCATGCGCACCGGGTCGATGGTGACCTCGAGAACCTCTTCGCGGCCGCCGTTCAGATAGACCTCCAGCACGCCGGGCGCGCTTTCCAGCCGGTCCTGCAGGCTGCGGGCGACCTGGAACAGGGTGCGTTCGGGCGCCGCGCCCGACAGGACGATGCCGATGATCGGCTCGCCTGAGGCGTTGGCTTCCTCGATGATCGGTTCTTCGGCGTCGGGCGGGAACTCGCCGCGCGCCAGGTCGACCTTGGCCCGCACCTCGGCCAGGGCCTTGTCCTTGTCGAAATCGGCTTCGAATTCGAGGTTCACGATCGCCATGCCCTGGCGGGCGACGGCGTTCATTTCCTTGATGCCCTCGATGGTCTGGAGCTCGGTCTCCAGCGGGCGCACGAGCAGGCGCTCGGCGTCCTCGGGGCTGACCCCAGGGTAGGGGACGACCACGGCGATGAACGGGAAGTCGATGTTCGGGTCGGATTCCCGCGGCATCGCCAGATAGGCGAACAGTCCGAACAGGCTGGCGATCAAGGTGACGGCTAGCACCACCTTCCGCCGTTTGATCGCGCCGTCGATCAGAGGTCCGATCATAGGCTTGTCTCCTGAAGAGCGGCGGGCGCGCCTAGCGCGCCGCGGCCACTCGAACCTTTTGACCCTCGGCCACGTACGACTGGCCGACGGTGATCACGCGGGTGGGCCCCTTCAGTCCGGTCACCCAGATGCCCTGCGGCGTCTCCTGGATCACATTGACCTTGGCGAAAGCGACCTTGTCGTCGGCCAACACGTACCGCACGCCTTGAACGCCGTTCGCGTCAAGCACCAGCGAGGACAGCGGCACCAGGTGGGCCGGCCCGACACCCGAAGCGATCTGGATCGTGGCCGACAGCCCAGAGCGGGTCAGTTGGGGGTTGGGGGCGGTGATCTCGACGCGATAGGTGCGGGTTTGCGGGTCGGCTTCGCGTGCGGCGTAGCGCACGCGGCCGCTCAGCGTTTCACCCGACACCAGCTTGGCGCTGGCGGCGGCACCGACCCGGATCTTCGAGGCCTCGGTCTCCGGCAGGTCGCCAACGACCAGCAGCGGATTCAGCTCGATCATCGTGCCGCAGGCCTGGCCGGGCGCCAGATAGGTGCCGATCTCGGCCTCGCGGTTGTCGAATACGCCATCGAACGGCGCACGGATGTTCATTTGCTCGACGCCGACCTCGGCCTGGCGCACCAGGGCCGCGGCGGAATCGAGATTGGCCTGGTCCGTCAGAAGTTGCGTCGGCGAGCGGAAGCCCTTGGCGGCGAGATCGGCCGACGCCTTGTGCTGGAGTTGTTTGGAGCGAAGGTTGGCGCGAGCTTGGTCAAGCAGGGCCTGGCGCGCATCGATGTTCAGTCGGCAGAGCACGGCGCCCTTGCGAACGAGAGAGCCTTCGACCGCGGGGGTCGCAGCCACCACGCCGGCCGACTCGGCCCGGGTGATGACGCTGCGCGCCGCTTCGGTGCGGCCGCGGATCACGACGTCATATTCCCGCGCCACTTCAGGCGTTAGAACCGCCTGGACGGTTGGCAGATCAGGTTGACCTGACTGAGTGGTCTTGGCTTCGGCCGAGCCGGACTTGCCGCGGTTGAGAACTGTGCCGATCGCGAAGGCGACGGCGAGCACGCCGACCAGGATGACGACGAAAAGGTACTGTGGTTTGAGCCGCATCCTGCCGTTTCCTCGCGCAGCAATGGGGTCGCGACTGCATTGAATCGCAATCGTACGCCCCGGCCCGCAGTTTGGGTTGTAGCGCCTTGTGATGCCAGCGTTCTGCGACTGCAAATGAAATCGCGGACAGGTTGCGTAAAGCGCGGATAATGTGCCCCCGGCGCCGCAGGATTGCAGCACAGCCTTGCTTGGTCTTTAACGCCAAGACGCCGCCAAGAATTGACAGCCCAAGAGGAAGCACCTCGCCTTGAAATACCTGCACACCATGGTTCGGGTCGCCGACCTCGACGTCTCGCTGGACTTCTATTGCAGCAAGCTTGGGCTGGTCGAAGTCTCTCGTAGCGAGAGCGCTGGGGGGCGATTTACCCTCGTGTTCCTCTGCGCGCCCGGGGATGAGGAGGCCGCCCGACAGAACAAGGCGCCGACGGTGGAGCTGACCTACAATTGGGACCCCGAAGATTATAAGGGCGGTCGCAATTTCGGGCACTTGGCCTATGCCGTCGACGACATCTACGCGGCCTGCCAGCGACTGGCCGACGGCGGTGTGATCATCAACCGTCCCCCACGCGACGGACACATGGCCTTTGTCCGTTCGCCGGACGGCATTTCGATTGAACTGTTGCAGGCAGGCGAGCGCAAGGAGCCGGCCGAGCCTTGGGCGTCGATGCCCAACACGGGTGTGTGGTGAGCGGCCGGCTGGAGGGCCGGACTGCCCTCATCACCGGCGCGGCGGGCGGCATTGGCCTGGGCTGCGCCGAGGCCTTCGCCAAGGAGGGTTGCGACCTGGTCCTGCTGGACCTTGATGAGCCGCGAGTCACGGCTGCGGCCAAGGATCTCGCCGAGCGCACTGGGCGAAAGGTCCACGCGATTGGCTGCGACCTGGCCGACGCCGAGGCGACCGGCAAGGCCGTCATCCGTGCGGCGGCGCTGTTGGGGCGCATCGAGGTGTTGGTCAACAACGCTGGCATATTGGCGCCCGGCGATATCCTGGAAGCCGAACTGGAAGACTTCGACCGCGTCCTGGCGGTCAATCTCCGTGCGCCGTTTATCGTCGGCCAGATCGTCGCTCGGCACATGGTCGACGCCAAGATCAAGGGCTCGATCATCAACATGTCTTCGATCAATGCGGTTCTCGCGATCCCCAACCAGATCGCCTACGTGACTTCGAAGGGCGGCATCAACCAGCTGACCAAGGCCATGGCGCTGGGGCTCGCGCCCTATGGCATCCGGGTGAACGCGATCGGTCCGGGCACAATCGTCACCGACATCCTCAAGGGGGTGATGGAGAACGACGAGGCCCGCCACCGCGTCCTGCAACGCACGCCTTTGAAGCGCTTTGGCGAGCCCGAGGAGATCGGCCGCGTGGCGGTCTTCCTGGCCAGCGAGGACGCCTCCTACATGACGGGGCAGACGATCTATCCCGACGGTGGCCGCCTGGCGCTGAACTACACCGTGGCGGTGGACTGAAACGACCCAGGCTTCCCTTGGGGCCGCTAACGGCTACATAGGCGCCATGCTGCGACTGACCGAACTGAAACTGCCCCTCGGCCACGAGGCGGCGGCGCTGCCCGCCGCCATCCTTGAGCGCCTGGGCGTGCCTGCTGAGGATCTCATCTCCTTCGCCGTGGCGCGGCGCGCCAACGACGCGCGCCGCAAGGCCGCGATCCTGATGGTCTATTCGGTCGATGTCGTTCTGCGCGACGAGGCAGAGGTCCTCGCCCGTTTCGCCGGGGATCGTAACCTCCAGCCTACTCCGGACACGGCCTATCGCCCGGTGGCGCAGGCGCCGGCCGAATTCGGGAGCCGCCCGGTGGTGATCGGAGCCGGTCCGTGCGGGCTGTTCGTCGGCTTGATCCTGGCGGAGATGGGCTTTCGCCCCATCATCCTGGATCGCGGCAAGGTCGTGCGCGAGCGGACCAAAGACACCTGGGGCCTGTGGCGCAAGGGCGTGCTGAACCCGGAGTCCAACGTCCAGTTCGGCGAGGGCGGGGCAGGGACCTTCTCCGACGGCAAGCTCTACAGCCAGGTGAAGGATCCGCGGCACCTGGGCCGCAAGGTGCTGACAGAGTTCGTCCTGGCGGGCGCACCGCCTGAAATCCTGACCGAGGCCCATCCCCACGTCGGGACGTTCCGGCTGGTCACAATGGTCGAGAGCATGCGCGAGAAGATCGAGGCGCTTGGCGGCGAATACCGGTTTGAAAACCGGGTCGAGGATATCGACGTTGTTACGGGCCCCGATGGCGTGCGGAAAGTGCGCGGCGTGGGGTTGCAGGATGGCGGCTACATTGAAGCCGACCACGTCGTGCTCGCCGTTGGTCACAGCGCTCGCGACACCTTCCAGATGCTGTTCGACCGGGGCGTCCACATCGAGGCTAAACCGTTCTCGATTGGCTTCCGGATCGAGCATCCGCAATCTTGGATCGACCGCGCCCGCTTCGGCGCCAACGCCGGTCACGAGGATCTGGGCGCAGCGGCCTACAGCTTGTCGCATCACTGCTCGAACGGCCGCACGGTCTACAGTTTCTGCATGTGCCCTGGCGGAACCGTCGTCGCCGCGGCTTCCGAGCCCGGCCGGGTCGTGACCAACGGCATGAGCCAGTATTCGCGCAATGAGCGGAACGCCAACGCCGGCATCGTGGTCGGGATCACGCCGGATAAGGACTACCCCGATCATCCGCTCGCCGGCATCGAGCTGCAGCGAAAATGGGAAGCCCAGGCGTTCAAGGCTGGCGGCAAGACCTACGCCGCGCCCGGGCAGCGGGTTGGCGATTTCCTGGCGGCGCGAGCCTCCACAGCCCTGGGCACAGTGGTCCCTTCCTACCGGCCGGGGGTCACGCCGACGGACCTGGCCTCATGCCTGCCCGAGTACGCCATCACCGCGATCAGGGAAGCATTGCCGGTCTTCGGCCGGCAGATCCCAGGGTTTAGCGCCGACGACGCCGTGCTGACCGGGGTGGAGACGCGGACATCCTCGCCAGTCCGCATCACGCGCGACGCGGAGTTTCAAAGCCTGAACACGCGCCAGCTGTTCCCTGCCGGGGAGGGAGCTGGCTATGCCGGGGGCATCCTCTCGGCCGCTATCGACGGCATCAAGGTCGCCGAGGCGGTCGCGCGCAGTATAATGGCGACCCGCATCTAGATCGCCCAGGTTGCCGGGTAGATTTTTATCTGACCGCTACTATAGCTTGACGCCGAACCCGGGGTGGGCGGCGTTTTTCTAATAGCGGGCTGGGCGATTGCGCGGGTGGACTAAGAGATGGGTCCCTTGGGTGGGACAAGGCGTCGTCCTGTGCGCGGGCGCCGGCGTGCTGCTCTTCTATGTGAATCGCCTGTTCACGGAGCTTCCGCTCTACGCCATCGACGAAGGCGCCTATCTGATCAGGGCGCTCTACGCCCGCGAACTGGCGATCGATCCTGACCGCTATGCGACCCTCCAGCCGGTCGCCAACACCCTCTACTTCGCCATGATCCGGCTGGTGGACGCCCTCTCGCTGAACCTAGTCCCTTGGATGAGGCTGATCGGCGCGGCCTCCTATTTCGGCGGGCTGGGCTTGCTGTATCTGATCGCGGTCAAGGAGGCGGGCCGCAAGGTTGCCCTGGGCTTCCTGCTGATTGCGGCGGTCTTCCCCTATTACCGCTACGCCTTCGCGGCGATGCCCGACGGGGTCTATGCGGGGCTGCTCTGCCTGATCGTCTATGTCCTCTACAGGACGTCGTCACGGCCGTTGCTCAGCGCTGGCCTGATGGGAGGTCTGACCGGCGGATTGGTGCTGATCAAGCCGCATGGCGTTGTCGTGGTCGCGGCCTATGTCGCGCTCTGTCTCATCGAGGCGATGCTTCGCCGCACGACCCTGGTGCAACTGCTCGGCCGTCTGGCGGTCTTTGGCGCCGCCTTCCTGCTGACTGGGACGGCCATTGAACTCATTGATGGCCAACCGCTCGGCCAGGCGATCAGCTTCTTCTCGGGCACGGCCTATGCGGAACACCTAGGCCATGCGACGGCCTCGAATGCGGTGGGAATCGGCGTGCTCTCGGCGACGTCCATGCTGTCGCTGACGGCGATTCTCGTCGCCGTACCGGTCACAGCCGCGGCGGTCGTGATCCGCCATCGGGGCCTGGCGCGCGCCGACGTCGGCGATTTGACCTTCCTTTTCGCGGTCCTCTGCCTGGCCGGCACCCTGGCCATGGTCACGATTTTCTCGTTCAAGATGGCGGCCGTCGAGAGTGAGACCAAGCGGCTCTGGGGGCGCTATTTCGAGTTCTTCGTGCCGATGCTCTGGCTCCTGGCCGCCCGTCCGCTCAGCACTTGGGAGGTGTCGGCCACCGTCAGGACGCGCCTGATCGCGGCGGGAGCCATATTGGCAGGGCTTGCAGGCTTGTTGGGCGTTCTTGCGCTCGGCGTGCAGCTCAATCCTTGGGATGGCGCCGCGGTGACCGCATTCGCGTCGCCGGACGTGTCGCCAATCGTCTTCGGCTATCCAGGCGGTTTGCGACTGTTGGCGACCTTGGCGACGCTCGCCATTGCGCTCGCAACCTTGGCGGGCCTACCGGTCCGGCGGACCTGGCCGGCCTATTTCGTGGTGCTTGGCCTGTTGTCGACGCGAGCCGATGACGCTTGGGTTGGTGAGATCGCGATACAGCGGCGTGTGATCGAGCACGAACTGCACATCGCTGGCGAGCTCACGAGCCAGGCTGTCCCAACGGTGGTGATCGCTGAGAATGGGAACCAGGGACACATCGCCTTCCTGCGCTTGCGAGGAAAGGTCATCGTTCGGACCGCTACCCCGGGGCCGCTACCTCTCAAGGATGCTCAAGGCGCTATCGTATTCGGGGATCGGACGCTGGGTCCGAAGTGGCGCAAGGTCTTCAGCGGCCAAGAGCTAACGGCCTATGTCAGGGAGCCGGCGCGATGATCAGGTCGATCTCCGTGGGCCTGCTGGCGGCGCTGTGCCTGGTGGCTTGCGACAAGCCCAACTATCCGGAGCCGGAGCGCGACTGGGACGCGCTGGTGACGTGGAACGCGGCGAGCGGAACCCTGATGTTCGGCGTCGAACCGGCCAAAATTGTTAAAGCCTGGGACTTCAGTGCGGCGCCTGTCGACGTCGAACTGCGCAACGCTACGGCGAAATTCCTGCCCGGCCAGGGCCTGCTGGTTTCGGGCGTGGCGCCCGATCCGGGCTTGCGTCTCCCGGTCGACAACTTGCGCGGATCTGGGGCGAGCCTGCTGGTTGTGCGGCTAACACGCATGAAGCCGACGGCGGGCTGGGATGGGACGGCCTACTACGCCACTGAACGGCATTCGGAATCCGCGCGTTTCATGAACCGTTCCAGCCACGCCGTCGCTCCGCCAACCGGGGTTCCGGTGGTGCTGGTGTACGACATGGGAAGTTTGCTTGCCGGTGGCGATGACTGGATGAAGTCGATGATCAAGCACATCCGCCTCGACCTCGATGACGATGCGGGGGGAGACGTGCTCCTTCAACAGATCGCCTTGGTCCGGGAGCCGCTCTGATGGCCAGCGTTGGTTCGGCGCCGTTCAGCGCCAATCTGGCTCCGCAACACGATTTCAGCCCGCCGCTGCAGACGGCGATGCGGGACGCCGGAGTCTGGCTGGTCATCCCCTGCTACAAGGTTCGCAACCACATCCTGCAGGTGATCTCGCGGGCGCCGGCATGGGTGGAGGGCATTGTTTGCGTCGATGACGCCTGTCCGCAGGGCTCGGCTGATTTTCTGGAGGCCCAAGACCTGGATCGCCGCGTCGTGGTCGTGCGTCTCGCCGAGAACCTCGGGGTCGGTGGCGCGGTCATGGCGGGCTATGCCGAGGCTGAACGGCGCGGCGGCCGGATCCTGGTCAAGGTCGATGGCGATGATCAGATGGATCTGAGTTATCTGCCGCACCTCGTCGCTCCGATCCTCCTGGGGGAGGCCGACTACACGAAGGGCAACCGGTTCACGTCTCTTAGCCACTTGACGACCATGCCGGGCGTTCGGGCGTTCGGGAACGCGGTGCTGTCCTTCGCCGCCAAGGTTTCCACGGGCTATTGGAATGTCTTCGATCCCACCAACGGCTTCACCGCCATCGAAGCGAGCGTGGCCAAGCAGGTGATCAAGCGAAACGTCTCGCGCCGCTTCTTCTTCGAGACCGATCTGCTCTACCACCTCGGCACGCTCCGCGCGGTGGTGCGCGACGTGCCGATGCCCGCCAGGTACGGCGACGAGGTCTCGAACCTGCGCATCAGCGCCGTGGTCGGACCATTCTTCTTCCGGCATCTGCGAAATTTCATCCGGCGGGTGTTCGGCCAGTACTTCGTCCGGGATTTCAACGTCGCCACTCTGGAGACCCTGGCCGGAGCGACGCTGCTGGCGTTCGGCTCGCTCTACGGGCTGAACTGGCTGGCGGTGCGCGATCCGGGGCAGGTCGCGTCGGCGGGCGTCGTCATGACAGCGGCCCTGCCGGTGATCGTCGGCGTGCAGCTGCTGCTGCAGGCGATCAATTTCGACGTCATGAACGTCCCCTCGCGTCCCATCCACCCTTATCTGCGCACGCTTGAGCGCATAGCAGACGAGTAGTCTCATGCACTGGAAGGATGCGCTGCTGTGCTCCGTCTTCGCTGTCGCTCTGCCGATCGGCCAGGTGATGTTCAAGTGGGCGTCGATCTACAACGCTCGGCTTGAGGGCCCCTTCATCCTGCGGGTCCTGCAGAACTGGCCGCTGATGGGGGCCTTCGCCTGGTACGGCGTGACCGCATTGTTCTGGTTCTATGTCCTGACCCGCGTGCCGCTCTCCAGCGCCTATGTCTTCTCGCTGGTGGGCTCGGCGCTGGTGCCTTTGGCGGCTTGGCTGATCTTCAAGGAGGCCTTCTCCTGGCAGATGGTGTTCGGCTATGGGCTGATGCTCGCCGGGCTGGTTGTCGTCGTCAGTCAGAGCCCCGCCTAGGCCGTTTTCACGCACCGCTGGGCGAATGCGGAAACGATCAGTCCGAAGACCAGCATGGCCGCCAGGTTCTTGATGAAGGGCAACGGCGAGAAGTGCCAACCGCCGCCTACGGCTGACAGCGGCACAACGACATAGGTCATGACGAAATAGGTCGCCACGCCGAACGCCAGGCCGGCGCTGACCCAACGCCGCCGCATCCAGGGGAGCTTCAGGCTCGCCAGTACGAAGATCGCGGCGATGATCAGCGACATGGCCCATTGCAGGAGCGCGCCGAGGACGACCGTCGCCATGCCGCCGTCAAACGCGCCTCTACCCACGGCGCCACTGGCGATGAACTGCAGGATGAAGCCCATGCTCTTGCCGCTGATCAGCATGGCCGCCCCGATGTCGACCGTCCCGGCGACCAGACCGCCCAGCACGATCGCGGTCAGGATCGAACTTCGTGACGCCATGCGAGGTGTCCCCCTCGGCTGACCGCGTGCGCGGGATGACGCAAGGCTAGGCTAAGAACCACGTTTGCTCAACGGCGCCTGTGCCCGCGCTCTAAAGGCGCGGAGGGTAGGCGTGCGAGGCGCCGTTAGGGTCCTCGACCTCACCGTCCTTCGCCAGGTAGTCGGGGCCGATCGGCACCTTGCCGTGACCGTCCGGAATATCGAGCACATAGGTCGGTTGGCAGAGGCCCGAGAACCGGCCGCGCATCTCACGCATCACCGCCCGGCCTTCTTCGACGCTGGTGCGCAGGTGTCCGGTGCCGGGCGCGAGGTCGCCCTGGTGCAGATAGTAGGGCTTGATCCGCGTCTCGACGAAGGCGCGCATCAGGGCGCCTAGCACGGCCGGGTCATCGTTCACGCCCTTGAGCAGCACGGTCTGGCTGATCATCGGCAGTCCGGCGTCCACGAACCTGGCGCAGGCCGCGCGGACCTCGGCGGTCATCTCGCGCGGGTGATTGGCGTGCAGGGCGACATAGACCGCCTTGCCCGGGCATTTCAGCGCCTCGACCAGTTCCTCGGTGATCGCCTGCGGATCGACTGCCGGCACCTTGGTGTGGAAGCGCACCACCTTCACGTGTTCGATCTGGGCCAGGCGCTGCGTCAGCTCGGCCAGCCGCCGCGGCGACAGCACCAGGGGGTCGCCGCCGGTGACGATCACCTCCCAGACTTCGCTATGCTCGGCGATGTAGGCGAGGGCGGCGTCCAGCGCCTTGGGCGTCAGGGGCTTGAGGCCGTCGGGGCCGACCATCTCGCGCCGGAAGCAGAACCGGCAATAGACCGCGCAGGTATGGGTGATTTTCAGCAGCACCCGATCCGGGTATCGATGGACGATCCCTTCGACCGGGCTGTGAGTGAAGTCGCCGATCGGATCGGCGCTTTCCAGCGCGCCAACTTCCAGTTCGGCCTCGGCGGGCAGGAACTGGCGGGCGATGGGGTCGGCCGGATCGGCTGGATCGATCAATTCCGCCAGGGCCGGCGTGATGGCGACCGCGTACTGCGCCGCTACGCGTTCGAGCGCAGGCAGCCGCTCAGGTGCGATCAGGCCGGCATGGGCCAGCGCTTGCGCGCTGCGCAGGGTGGGGGCGGCGGTCATGGCGCGCATATGGCCCATGCCGGGCCTTCTCGCAAATTCAACGCCATAGAGCGATCGCTCGCCTAGAGGCCCGGCGTCGGCGCCAGCGGCGTCCAGAGCACCTGTTCGATCCGGGTCGCGCCGGTCGCCAGCATCACCAGTCTATCGAAGCCGAGAGCCGATCCGCAGGCGTCGGGCATGTGCGGTAGAGCGGCCAGGAAGTCCTCGTCGATGGGATAGCGCTCGCCGTAGACCCGGGCCTTCTCGTCCATCTCGGCTTCGAACCGTCGCCGCTGCTCGGCCGGGTCGGTCAGTTCGCCAAAGGCGTTGGCGAGCTCGACGCCGCAGGCATAGAGCTCGAAGCGCTCTGCCACTCTTGGATCGTCTGCCTTAGGTCGCGCCAAGGCCGCTTCGCTGATCGGATACTCACAGAGAATGGTCGGCCGGCCTATGCCAAGCCTGGGCTCGATCCGCTCGACCAGCACCTTGCTGTAGATGTCGGCCCAGTTGTCGTCGTCCGACACGCGCACGCCGGCTCCCTTCGCGGCCGCGGCCAGTCCCTCGCGGTCGGTGGAGCCGTCCGCCGATACGGTGGCCAGCAGGTCGATATCCGCGAACTGGTCGAACGCCTGGGCCAGGGTTACGCGCTCCAGCTCCAGGAACGGATCGGCTTCGTGGCCTCGAAAGGTCAGCAGCTTCGCGCCCGCCGTCTCCGCCGCCAGGCTCATCAGGCTGGCGCAATCGGCCATCAGCGTCTCGTAGGAAGCGTTCGCCCGATACCACTCCAGCAAGGTGAACTCAGGATGGTGCAGGGGGCCGCGCTCGCGATTGCGCCATACCCTGGCGAAATCGAAGATCTGGGTTTCACCCGCCGCGAGCAGCTTCTTGGCGGCGAACTCCGGGGAGGTGTGCAGGTAGAGCGGCGTGCGTTCACCGCCCATTCCGACCGCCTCGGTGGCGAAGGCGTGCAGATGAGCCTCGTTGCCGGGCGAGACCTGCAGCGCCGCACACTCGACCTCCAGGAAGCCCTGCGCCTCGAACCAATCGCGGAAGGCGCGCTTGATCGCGTTGCGCGCCAGCAGGAAACCGCGCCGCTCGGCGTGGAGGTCGGCGCGCCACCAGGAGGAGGAGACAGGACTCTGCAAGGCGGTTTCCCTCTGCGATGAAAACGAACATGTCTGGCGAATTGGCCGCCAATCGTATAGGTGCGCGACAAACCGCCGGCGTGCGGAATCGCGCGGGGCCGCTTTTCGGCTCCCCAATAGGTTCGAGGACTAACCACTTGACGAAGGTAGCTGCCAGCTCGCTCCGGAAAGGCGCCGTCGTAGACATGGACGGCAAGCTCTATGTCGTCCTGACGGCGGAGAACATCCACCCCGGCAAGGGCACGCCGGTGACCCAGCTCAACATGCGCCGCATCTCCGACGGCGTGAAGGTTTCGGAACGCTGGCGTACGACCGAGCAGGTCGAGCGCGCCTTCGTCGATGACCGCAACTACAACTTCCTCTACCAGGACGGTGAAGGCTTCCACTTCATGCAGCCTGAAACCTACGACCAGGTCGTGGTGTCGGAAGAAGTCGTCGGCGACAACGCGTCCTGGCTTCAGGACGGCATGACCGTCCAGCTCTCCACCCACGAAGGCGTTCCGATCGCCATGGAACTGCCGCGTCTGGTGACCTTCGAGATCGCCGAGACCGAACCGGCGGTGAAGAACCAGACTGCTTCGTCGTCCTACAAGCCCGCCATCCTGACGAATGGCGCGCGCATCCTGGTGCCGCCGTACATCGCGGCCGGCACCCGCGTGGTCATCCTCACCGAGGACGGCTCGTATCAGGAACGCGCCAAGGACTAAGTCTGCTTACGCGCGGGTGTCAGGCGAAACGCTTGGCGCCCGCGACGCAGACCACGACGGCGAGCGTCACCGCCGCCATCGACCAGCCGACCGGCTCGTGCAGCAGGCTCGCGGCCAGGGCCAGGCCGAAGAACGGCTGCAGAAGCTGTAGTTGCCCGACCGCCGCCACGCCGCCCTCGGCCAGGCCGCGGTACCAGAAGATGAACCCGATCAGCATGCTGAACAGCGAGATGTAGGCCAGGCCCAGCCAGGCCGGTGTGCTCACGCCTATCAGCGTCGCCGGATGGGCGACCCAGCCGATCAGCAGCATGACGGGCAGGGCGATCACCAGCGCCCAGCAGATCACCTGCCAGCCGCCTAGTCGGCGGGAAAGCTTGCCGCCCTCAGCGTAGCCCAGGCCGCAGACGATCACCGCGGCGATCATCAGGCTGTCGCCGACCGGGGAGGCCTCGGCGCCCCGCGTCAGGGCGAAGCCGGCCACCAGGGCCGCGCCAAATCCGGCGAACAGCCAGAACGACGGCCTCGGCCGCTCGCCGCCCCGCACCACAGCGAAGACGGCGGTCGCCAGCGGCAGCAAGCCGATGAAGACGATCGAGTGCGCCGAGGTGATGTGCTGCAGCGCGAACGCGGTCAGCAGTGGGAAACCCAGCACCACGCCGGCGGCGATGATGGCCAGCGAACCAAGGTCGCTTCGGTCCGGACGCTTGGCCCGCAGGGCGAGCAGCAACGCCAGCGCCATCAGGCCGGCGATCGAGGCCCTGGCGGCGGTCAGGAACACCGGGTCGAAATCGGCCACCGCGACTCGTGTCGCCGGCAGCGATCCGCTGAAGATGAGGACCCCGAGAAACCCGTTGATCCAGCCGCTGGTCCTGACGTCCATCGCTCGCTCCTTGTCGGCGACGGGTATCGCGGCGGTGAAGTGGCCAATCCAGGCACAGTGCAGTACAATTACGCCAAACTGTATTGCTCGAAGGGTGAGTACGGATGGCGCTTGAACACACCCTCGTTGAAAGAACCATGTCTGAGGTCCGCCAGCGGATCGCCCGCCGCGCTCTGGCCCCTGGAGCTAAGGCGCCGTCGATCCGCGCCTTCGCCACGGCTATGGGAGTGTCCAAATCTACGGTGGTCGAGGCCTATGACCGTTTGGCGGCCGAGGGCGTGATCCAGCCCCGGCGCGGGTCGGGGTTCTATGTCGCTGGCCACACGCCGCCCCTGGCGCTTTCGGAATTGGAGCCGCGTCGCGACCGCTCCATCGACCCCTTGTGGGTTTCGCGCCAGTCCCTTGAGGCTGGTCCCGACGCGCTCAAGCCCGGCTGCGGCTGGCTGCCGGCGTCGTGGATGCCGGAGGAGGGGATCCGTCGTGGTCTGCGGACCCTGGCCAGGGCCGAGGCCCAGAACCTGACCGACTATGGCCCGCCATTGGGCTCGCCGGCCCTCCGCCAGCTTCTGGCCCGGCGGATGGCTGAACACAGCGTCGAGGCCTCGCCTGGCCAGATCATGCTGACCGAGTCAGGCACCCAGGCCATCGACCTCGTCTGCCGCTTCCTGCTGGAGCCGGGCGACACCGTGCTGGTCGATGATCCCTGCTACTTCAACTTCCACGCCATGCTGCGGGCGCACCGCGTGAAGGTTATCGGCGTGGCTTACACCCAAGCCGGGCCCGACATCGAGGCGTTCGCGGCGGCCCTGGCCGAGCACTCGCCCCGCCTCTACATCACCAATTCCGGGCCGCAGAATCCGACCGGGGCCTCGCTGTCGCCGGTGGCGGCTCATCGCATCCTGAAGCTGGCCGAGCGCCACGATCTGTTGATCGTGGAGGACGACATCTACGCCGACTTCGAACATGAACCGGCGCCGCGGCTGGCGGCGTTCGACGGGCTCGACCGGGTGATCAGCATCGGCAGCTTTTCCAAGACACTCTCGGCCGCCGCCCGCTGCGGCTACATCGCCGCGCGGCCGGCCTGGATCGAAGGCCTGATCGACCTGAAGGTGGCGACCTCGTTCGGCGGCGGGCATCTGGCGGCCGAGTTGGTGTTGGCGATCCTCAAGGACGGCGGTCACCGCCGCTACCTCGACAGCCTCCGCGAGCGCCTGGCCCGCGCCCGGGGCGAAACCTCCGCCCGGCTCGTGGCGCTAGGGCTGACGCCTTGGACGCAGCCCACGGCCGGCATGTTCCTGTGGTGCGCGCTGCCAAACGGCCTGGATTCCGGAGAGGTGGCCCATCGTGCTTTGGCGCAAGGCGTGGTGCTGGCCCCAGGAAACGCTTTCAGCCTGTCGCAGTCGGCCGGGAGCTACCTGCGCTTCAACGCGGCCCAGTCCACTGACCCGCGCGTCTACGAGGTCCTCGCCTCGGCGATGGACGGCGCGGCTGCTCGCCGCCCGGCGGCCTAGGCTCTCGCTGTGTCGCGAGATGGCCCATCATGGCTGGGGAAGGCGCAGCGGGCCGCCCTCACGCTGAAGGCGACCACCCGTGGAGCATCCCGGGGCGGCCAGTCGGTCTATGTCGTGTTGCTGCACGACAGCCGCCGCGCCGAGCCGTGGGGCCTCTATGTCGGCCAGACCTCCCGCGACCCCGACCTGCGCTTTGACCAGCACAAGGCCGGCTACAAGGCCAGCGGCGCGGCTCGTCGTTTCGGCGTGCGGCTGCTGCCGGACCTCGTGGCGCACCTAAATCCGATGCGTCCCTGGGAAGCGCTTGATCTGGAGGAAGCCCTGGCCGAGGCGTTCCGGGCGGCCGGCGTGCCCTGGGTCGAGGGCGGGCACTGAGGGGCGGCGAGGCTCAGTCCACGCGGCGCGCGCTGATGATCTTCACCGGCTTGGCCAGCATTTCGCCCTTCATCACCCCGACGCCTGCGGTCTGGGATGTGGGCTCGGCCAGGATCTTACGGGCCGTATCCATGCCCTCGACGACCTTGCCGAAGGCCGCGAAGCCCAGATTGTCGCCGGGTTGCTTGGGATCGGCGTCCATATAGGTCATGTCGCCCAGGACGATGAAGAAGTCCGAGGTGGCCGTGCCGGGGTTGGTCCGGCCCATCGAAATCACCCCATCGGTGTGCGACAGGCCGGTCTTGGTGGTCGGTTCGTGGGCGATGGGTTTCAGGACCCGGGCCGGATCGTTCTGGACCCCGCCCTGAATCAGGCCGAACTCCGGCGCGTTGGGCACCTTCGAAGCCCGATAGAAGGTCGCCCCGTCGAATCGCTTGCCGTCGACATAGCGCAGGAAGTTGCCGGCGGTGATCGGCGCCTTGTCTGGATAGAGCTCCAGGATGATCGGCCCATCGCCGGTCTCCAGCTTGACCCGCACCGGCGCGGCGGGCGTCTGGGCCAAGGCCGGGGAGGCGGCGGTCGCGGCCGCTGCGGCGAGGAAGGTGCGGCGCTTGATGGATTGGGGCTCGAACATACGTCGAGCTTACCGCCGCGAGCCCTGCTTGCAATCGGCCAAGACGAAGCGCTGCTCCCCAGTGGGGCGGGCGTCTCTACCAGTTGGAATGGAAATCCAAGGTGGCTCCCCGAGCAGGACTCGAACCTGCGACAAGTCGGTTAACAGCCGACTGCTCTACCAACTGAGCTATCGGGGATCACGTTGGAGGCGGCGATATACCCAGCCTTGGTCGGGTGTGCAATCAGCCAAGATCAAAGTCGCTCGGGACGAAGCGAATGTATCTCTACGGCTGAAGTGGAAATCCAAGGTGGCTCCCCGAGCAGGACTCGAACCTGCGACAAGTCGGTTAACAGCCGACTGCTCTACCAGCTGAGCTATCGGGGATCACGTTGGAGGCGGCGATATACCCAGCGTTCGTCGGGTGCGCAAGCGCAGAAGTGCGGCGATCGAAAAGCGCCCACAGGGTGGGAAAAGGAGCCTCGCCGGAGCCGGTGTTCAGAATGTTTTGCGCGGAAGGTGTGCTCGCCGAGGAGGGCCTGGGCGGCGTGATCGCTTGGTTAGGCGGGGATTAACGGGCTTGGCGCTGAATGACTGCGGGCGCGACGCCTTGGCCCCTCGACGGACGCTGTGGGGCTCGGTACCAGCAGGCAAACAGAGGTCTTGGGCGGAATGCGCATCCATTTTACCGGAATAGCCGGGGCGGGCATGAGCGCCGTCGCCTTGATGCTGCGCGACGCGGGCCATGAAATCTCCGGCTCGGACGAAGACGTGTTCCCGCCGATGTCGACCTATGTTGAAGGGTTGGGCTTTCCGTTCCACCGGCGATTCGACGCGGCGAATCTCCCCGACAAACTCGACATCCTGATTCTCGGGACCAGCGCCAAGCTGGGCGCCGAATCGAATCCCGAGGTGATCGAGGCCCGCGCTCGTGGCGCGCGCGTCACCACCTTCGCCGAAATGCTCGGCGAGGTGACCAGCGGACGCCTGACCACCGTGGTCGCCGGATCGTTTGGGAAGTCGACGTGCACCGCCCTGATGGCCCACATCCTGCTGCAGGCAGGGGCTGATCCGGGCTGGATGGTCGGGGCGATCTCGCCATCCTTGCCGGCGACAGGGCAGTGGGGCAGCGGCGACGTGGTGCTGGAGGGCGATGAGTACATCGTCTCGGCCACCGACCGACGCTCCAAGTTCGCGCTCTATCACCCCGACCACTTGTTGTTGACCTCGCTGGTCCACGACCACGTCAACGTCTTCCCGACCTTTGCAGAGTACGAGGCTCCGTTCCTCGAACTCTTGCGCGCCTTGCCGGCGCAGGGCGTGGCGGTGATGCGCGACCATCCGGCTATTCGCGCCGTGGCCCATGAGACCAAGGCCCGTGTGGTCTGGTACGACACCGCGCCCTGCGACGGCTGGTTCAGCCGCGACGTGGTCTATGGCGAGACCACTTGCTTTGACCTGATCGGCCCGGGCGGCCGCAACATCGCGCTCACCACCCAGCTTTTGGGCGCGCACAACGTCGAGAACATTGTCGGCGTCGCCGCCTTCCTGCTGGAGCGTGAGTTGGTCAGCGAGGCGGCGCTGGTCGCCGGCCTGGCCAGTTTCGCCGGTATTCGCCGCCGGTTGGATCGGCTGACGACCACCTCGGCGATCCCGGTCATCGAGGGGTTCGGCAGCTCGTATGAAAAGGCCCACTCGGCCATCGGCGCGATGCGGCTGCATTACCCCAGCCGTCCGTTGGTGGTGGTCTTCGAGCCCCATACCTTCAGCTGGCGCAGCCGCGATGCGCTCTCCTGGTACGACACCGTATTCGAAGGCGCCTCTCGGGTGTTGATCTGCCCGCCGCCGGTGCATGGAGCCGACAGTCACCACCAGTCGAGCCACGAGGAGATCGTGGCCCGGACCCGCGCGGCCGGCGTGACGGTCGAGGCGGTCGCCAGCCCCGAGCAGGCCATCGCCGCCCTTTCGAACCTGAACGGCGACGAGGTGGTGCTGCTGCTGTCGTCGGGCCCATTGCTGGGCCTGCCGGGCAGCCTGCCGCCGGTGTTCGATCGCCTCTACGGCCAGCCCGCCTACGCCTGAGACGGCGTATTTGCGCCAGGTCGGGCGATCTGGGGTTGCGAACGACGCCCCTGCTGATCCTAATTCGCCCCCAGAGTAGGGGGGGGCGTATGACGACGCGGCGAAACTTCGGCCTGATGCTGGCGGGCGGCGCGCTCGCCGGTTGCACGACGACTGGAACTACGGCGTCGTTTTCCGATCCGCTGCAGCCCCACGGGCGGCTGCGGCTGGCGCCGGTCCACGTCTCGGAAGATCGAGTGATCCGGGTGGTCGCTGGGCTGCGGCCCTATCGCCCTGGTGGGTTCGTGGTCCGCGCCGAGCGCTTCGGCGACAAGACCTTGGTGCACAACTACGGTCACGGCGGCGGCGGGATCACCATGTCCTGGGGGACGTCGCACCTCGCCGTCGACGAAGGCTTCGCCGGTCCCGAGCGGGACTACGCGGTCCTGGGTTGCGGGGCGGTCGGCCTGGCCACCGCCCGCCTGATCCAGCGTCGCGGCGGGCGAGTGACCATCTACGCCAAGAACCTGCCGCCCGAGACGACGTCAAACATCGCCGGCGGCCAGTGGTGGCCGGCGTCGGTCTTCAGCGCCAAGGATGCGACGCCGCAGTTCATGACGCAGTTTGAGAAGGCGTCGAAGCTCTCCTACCTGCATTTCCAGCAGCTCTCCGCGCCGGAATATGGCGTGCGGTGGACCCGAAACTACTCGCTCGATGAAGGCGACCTCGGCGCGGGCCTTCTGTTCACGCGCCTTGCCGCCCTGGCCCCGGAGCGCAGGACAGTACCGGTCGGCGAGCATCCCTTCGGCAGGTCGGTCCTGCAGTACTGGGACAGCATGATGGTGGAGCCGCCGATCTACCTTCAGGCCATGATGGAGGACGTCTTCGCCGCGGGCGGCCGCATCGTGGTGCGCGATTTCAAGAGCCAGTCCGAGATTCAGGCGCTGAAGGAACAGGTGATCTTCAACTGCACCGGCCTCGGCGCTGGAGAGCTTTTCGGCGACAAGGAGATGATCCCGGCGCGGGGCCAACTCGTCGTCCTGCTGCCGCAGCCGGAGGTGACCTACAATCTGGTCTCGAACTGGAGCTACATGTTCCCGCGCCGCGACGGGATCATCCTGGGCGGCACCTTCGAGCGCGGAAACTGGTCGACCGACGAGGACCCTGCCACCACGGCCAAGATCCTCGCCAGTCACAAGGCGATGTTCGCAAAGCTGAAGGGCTAGGCGTCCTTGAACAGGGCGCGGCGCGGGCCAAGGTAGCCGAACAGGAAGGCTGCGACCTTGCGCATCTGGATCTCTTCGGCGCCCTCGGTGATCCGGTAGCGGCGGTGGTGACGATAGATGTGCTCGAACGGCTTGTGCCGTGAATAGCCGATGCCGCCATGCACCTGCATCGCACGGTCGGCGGCTTCGCAGACCAGGCGGTTAGCCCAGTAGTTGCACATCGACACCTTGTCGGAGAGCTGCTTCTCGACCTCCTTGTGGGGCATGTGATCCATGTCCCAGGCGGTCTTGCGGATCAGCAGCCGCAGCATCTCGCACTGGGTGGCCAACTCGACCAGCGGCCACTGGATCGCCTGGTTCTCGGCCAGCGCCTTGCCGAACGGCTTGCGGGTCCGCGCGTACTTCACGCTTTCCTCGATGCAGTAGACCGCTGCGCCCAGCGATGACGCCGCCTGGCGGATGCGGTTCTGGTGCACGAACGACTGACCCAGCCCCAGGCCGCGATCGATCTGACCCCAGTAGCTGTCCTCCGGCACCCACACGTCGGTGAAGCTGACCCGCGGATGGTCGGTCGGCATGTTGAAGGTCCAGAGGTACTCTTCGACCTTCACGCCCGGCGCGTCGGCCGGGACGATGAAGCAGGTGATGCCGGTCGCGTCGCCGTCCTTCCCGGACGTCCGGGCGAAAACCATGACGTGTGTGGCCACGTGCATGCCGGTCGTCCACATCTTCTCGCCGCGAATCAGCCAGCCGGGCTGGCCGTCCTTCTCGTGGGGGACCGCCGTGGTCTCCATGAAGGTGGCGTCTGAGCCGTGGTTGGGTTCGGTCAGGCCAAAGCCGGTGCGCATCTGGCCGGCCAGCAGCTTGTCGCCATCGCGGGCGTATTGGGCGTTGGTGGCGAACTCCTTGAACATGAGGATGAAGGGGTTGTTGCCGACGATCGAGTGTTCGTTCTGCAGGTCGTTGTGCAGACCCAGGCCCTTGGCCGCCAGGTGCTCGCGGATCACCGCCATGGCGAGGTTGGAGCCGTCCTTGCCGCCCATCTCCTTGGGCCAGGCGAAACGCAAGTGACCGGCTTCGTCGGCCAGCTTGCGGGCCTTGGCGAGCAGCTCTTCCCACTCCTTCTTCGGGAGGCCCCCGGCGTCCCAGTCGGTGCGCTCATATTCGCGTCGATGGTCGAAGTAGCGGATGTTGTCGTCCTGCTGCTCCAACGGCTTGATCTTCGCCTCGATGAAGGCGTCCAGCTCGGCCAGATAGGCCTCGATTTCGGGCGGCATGCTGAAGTCCACGGCGGTCTCCTCCTGGGGCTTGGCGCCGGCTCGAAGTCCCGACGCTCGAGTTGTTTGAAAGCACTCTAACCCAGGTTTCAGCTTCCGCCGGGTCAGGGTGGGCGCAGGACATTTCGGCGTTTACACACGATGAAATGACCTTCCCAATCGGCGGGTCGGATCAGTGGGAAGGCGCCGCGACGTCATGCAGGGCGAGGTTTTCGAGGCACTGAAGGGGCTGGCCCCGACGCTGGGCGGGGCGGGGGCGGAGATCGCTGATCTTCAGCGCCTGTCGGGCGGCGCCAGCATGGAGACGTGGGCTTTCGCCCTGGTCGGCGGGCGTGGCCGCGAGGAGTTGATCCTGCGCCGCCGCTCCGGGCCGTTCGATCCGGAGGCTGCGCGTTCGGTCTCCCTGGAGGTCGAGGCGGCCCTCATCACCGCGGCGTCCGCCGTCGGGGCCCCGGTCGCGCCGTTGGTCCACCTAGCCCGCCCGCAGGACGGCCTGGGCGAGGCGCACATCACCCGCCGGATCTCCGGCGAGACCCTTGGGCGCAAGATCGTCTCAGACCCCCGTTTTGACGCCGTGCGGCCCGGTCTTGCCCGTCAGTGCGGCGCGATCCTGGCGCAAATCCATTCGGCCACGCCGCCCGCCGGCCTGAAGAGCGTCGATGCGCTTGAGGAGCTGGCTCGGTACGAAGAGGTCTATCGCAATTCCGGCGCTGAGCGTCCGATCCTGGAGCTGGCCTTTCAGCACCTGAAGAGGCACGCACCGCCGCCGCGACCGGCGGTGTTGCTGCACGGGGACTTTCGGAACGGCAATCTGATGGTGGACCCCGAGAAGGGCGTCGCCGCCGTCCTCGACTGGGAGCTCTCGCACATGGGCGACCCGGCCGAGGATCTGGGGTGGATTTGCGTGAACTCCTGGCGGTTCGGCCGCAGCGATCGGCCGGTCGGCGGCTTTGGCGAATATCGCGACTTGCTGGACGGCTATGTCGCGGCGGGCGGGGAGGAGATCCCGTTGTCACGGGTGCTCTACTGGCAGGCCCTCGGCTCGCTGAAGTGGGGCGTGATGTGCCTGATGATGTACGCCAGCTACGCCAACGGAACCGAGGTCTCGGTCGAGCGACCGATGATCGGACGCCGGGTGTCGGAAACCGAGATCGACCTCGTCACTCTGCTGGAGAATGGACTGTGATCGACCATCCCCGCGCCGAGGAGCTGTTGGACGCCGTCGCCGGCTGGATCGACAGCGTGCGCTCCGACCTCAATCCCCGCGACGCCTTCCTGGCCCGGGTCGCCGCCAATGCGCTCAGCGTGGTGCGGCGCGAACTGGTGCAGGGCGCGGCGGCTGAAGCGGCGGCGACGGAGCGTCTCTCGGCGCTGCTGGGTAAAGATGGCTCCCTGGCCGAGCTGAACGCCGATCTCTGCGCGCGCTTGCGGGAAGGGGCGATGGATCGCGACACGCCCGGCTTGTTGGCGGCGCTCAAGGCCAACATCGCCGAGCAAATCGCCATCGATCAGCCGAACTACGCCCCGGAGCCTGGCCGCACAGCGTAGGAACCCGGTTCTGCGGCGTGGAAATTGCGATATGACCGCGCCATGAGCGAGAAATTGCATACCCCGCCGGCCATGAGCTACGGCGACTATCTGGGCCTCGACACCCTGTTGTCCGCCCAGCGGCCACGTTCGGACGAGCACGACGAACTGCTGTTCATCATCATCCACCAGGCTTCCGAGCTATGGCTGAAGCTGTCGATCCATGAGCTGTCGGCCGCCCGCCAGCACATCCGTGACGACGATCTCGGCCCGGCGTTCAAGATGATCGCCCGCGTCAGCCGCATTCAGGGCCAGTTGATCCAGTCCTGGGACGTGCTGGGGACCATGACGCCCAGCGACTATCACGCGTTGCGGCCGCACCTCGGCCAAAGCTCCGGCTTCCAGTCGTTCCAGTACCGGATGCTGGAGTTCCTGATGGGGGCCAAGGACGCCTCGATGCTACGGGTGCATGAGACGACGGAAGTTCACGGACTGCTGGAAGCCGCCTTGGCTGAACCCAGCCTCTACGATGAATGCGTGCGGCTTCTGTCGCGGCGCGGCTTCGACATTCCGGCCGAGGTCCTGGAGCGCGACCTGCGGCTGCCGCATGCCGCCAACGCCGCCGTCGAGGCGGCCTGGGTCAGCGTCTATCGTGATCCGGAACGCTACTGGGATCTGTACGAACTGGCCGAGAAGCTGGTCGATCTGGAGTTCCGGTTCCAGCAGTGGCGCTTCGCTCACCTGAAGACCGTCGAGCGGATCATCGGGTTCAAGCAGGGCACCGGCGGCAGCGCCGGCGCGGCCTATCTGGCCAAGGCGTTGGAAGGCTCGTTCTTCCCTGAGCTCTTCCGGGTCCGCACCTCGCTCTAGTGCGGGGTGGGGGCCGCCAGAAGCTGGGCGACCGCGTCGCCTAGCGAACTCGACAGCAGCGGTTTTTCGACGATGCCGACCCCGGCCTTCTGGGCGCGCATGCGCACCTGGCGAGTCGGCTGCGTGGTGATCAGAAGGGCCGGCAGCGAGACCCTGCGCCGGCGAAGGGTCTCGACCAACTCCAGGCCATCCATGCCCGGAAGCTGGTAGTCGACCACCAGGCAGCCGTTGTCAGGAAGATCCTCGCGGGCGGCCAGGCTCTCGGCGTCGGCGTAGGTCTCGACGGCGTAGCCCTCGATCTCGAGGGCGAATTTGAGCGACGTGCGGATAGCCGGATCGTCGTCGACGAGCAGCAACGGGGCGGGCTGGGGCGTGTCGATCATGGCTGACATAGGCGAGACCCGAGCCGGCGGCCCGGGTCCCACGCTTCCTTTCGACTAGGCGGCGGCTTTCCAGGTCGGCTCCAGCACCGCATGCGGCGGGCAAGGGGCGACTGGGGTTTGCGGCAGGCCGATCAGTTCGTTGGCGTAGCCGTGGTTGACGTCGCGGTGGTGGGCCTCGTCGGCGCGGACGACCAGGACCACGTCGCGCAGGGTCGCGGTGTCGGGCAGGCCCCAATAGCTCTTGGCGATCTGCGGGGCCGGCACGTTCTCCGAACGGCCTTCATCGATCTCGGCGAGGTAGTGAGTGTAGCTGATCACCGCTTCTTCCTCGAAGTAGCCCACGACGCGGTGGGCGGTCTTGGGAGAGACGAGGTAGAGCCCGAAGAAGAACAGGTAGAAGACCCACTGCACCGCCACCACGACGAAGCGTTCGAAGGCGGTGGGCTTGCTGACCTCGATGAAGGTCATCAGGTGCATCCGCTCGTTCTCGGCTTCGTCCATCAAGGTCTTGATCCAGCCCTTGTCGTCGCACATCCGGCGCAAGCACTTCAGATGGTTGAGCGTGGCGCCGACCATCCCCGGCACCGCCGCGACGGTCTCCAGGACCACCGCGCGATGGCCGTAGCGCTTGGCGAAGAAGGTGTCGGCGCAGAAACGCAGCAGCTTCACGAACCCATAGGCGATCTTGTCGGAGGCCCCGACGGGTTGGTGGTGGAGGGTGGCGTCGACGACGGGGGCGGTCATGTCCGGCTCCTGATGATGCTGCGGCCGCGGGGTGGGGCCGAGTGCATGACTACCGATATGTCCCACCAGGCTTGGACAACATCCGTGTCTTCCGCTTAAGGGGAATCCCGTAACTCCCCTTGATGATCGGTCGGGCTATCACTTCTCCAGCGAACCAAAGGAGCCGCAGGCTGCAGAACAAGGCCTCCAACCTCTGGACCGGCGTCGCTGTGGCGATCCTGGCGACGGCGGCGGGCGTCTTCGCGCACCTGATCCTGCAACCGGTCGTCGGCGAGCGAGTCGCCTTCCTGGTCTTCGTGCCCGCGGTGGTGATGGCCTCGGCCTATGGCGGCGTCGCGCCTGGCGCCTTGGCGGCTTTGTTCGGGATGGGTTGCGGTCTGACGCTCGCGACACGGGTCGAGGCGCTCGGCCGGGCCGACATCGCCAGCGCGGTGGTGTTCGCCGGTGTCGCCGCCGCCATCGTGACCGGCGGCGAGTGGTTTCAGCGATCCAGGCGCGAAGCCGCCGCGATCAATCGAGACCTTATCGCCCGGGAAGCCCATCTGAGCTCGATCCTCGACACCGTCCCTGACGCCATGATCGTCATCGATGAGCTCGGGATCATCCAATCCTTCAGTAGCGCCGCCGAGCGACTGTTCGGCTGGGACTCGGCCGAAGCGGTCGGGCGCAATGTGCGACTGCTGATGCCTGCGCCCCACAAGGAGGCGCACGACAGTTATCTTGAACGCTACTACCGCACCCATGAGCGACGGATCATCGGCATGGGCCGGGTGGTCGTGGGCGAACGCAAGGACGGCTCGACCTTTCCCATGGAGTTGGCGGTCGGCGAGATGCGCACCGAGGGCGGCCGGTTCTTCACCGGGTTTGTCCGCGACCTGACCGAGCGTCAGCGGACCGAGGCGCGGCTCCAGGAGTTGCAATCGGAATTGGTGCACATCTCCCGGCTGACGGCGCTGGGCGAAATGGCCTCGACCCTGGCCCATGAGTTGAACCAGCCGCTCTCGGCGATCGCCAACTATCTGCGCGGTTCGGTCCGTTTGCTGGGCGCTGAAGACATCCCGCGCGAGCGCCTGACCGAGGCTTTGGAAAAGGCCAGCGAACAGACCCTGCGCGCCGGCGAGATTATCCGCCGGCTTCGCGATTTCGTCTCGCGGGGCGAGACCGAGCGCCGGCTCGAAAGCCTGCCCAAGCTGATCGAGGAGGCCGGAGCCCTGGCCCTGGTCGGCGCCAAGGAACATGGGGTGCAGGTGCAGTTCGACCTCGACCCGGCGGTGAACCTGGTCCTGGCTGACCGGGTACAGATACAGCAGGTGGTGCTGAACCTGATCCGCAACGCCATCGACGCGATGGAGGATTCGCCGCGTCGCGAACTGCACGTCGCCGTTCGGCCCGTCGAGGACGACCTCATCCAGATCACCGTCGCCGACACGGGTCCGGGCGTCAGTCCGGAAGTGGCCGATCAACTCTTCCAGCCCTTCATAACCACCAAGCGTCATGGCATGGGGGTGGGCCTGTCGATCTCGCGCACGATCGTCGAGGCGCACGGCGGACGCATATGGGCCGAGCCGAATCCCGGCGGCGGCGCCAGCTTCCATTTCACCTTGCGCGGCGTAGGAGACGAGGAACTCGATGGCTGAACTGGTGCACGTGATCGACGACGATCCTGCCGTTCGCGACTCCCTGTCATTCCTGCTGGAGACGGCGAATCTTGAGACGCGCGCCTACGACTCGGCGGTCACCTTCCTGGAGGCCTTGCCCGAGGTCGTCAGCGGCTGCGTCGTCACCGACGTCCGAATGCCGGAAATGACCGGGATCGAGCTGGTTCGGCGGCTGAAGGCGCAGGGCTTCACCTTGCCGATCATCATGATCACCGGCCATGCCGACGTGCCGCTTGCGGTGGAGGCCATGAAGGCTGGTGTCGCGGACTTCATCGAGAAGCCGTTCAACGATGAAATCCTGCTCGCGGCCATCGCTACGGCGCTACGGAGCGGTGAGGAGGGGCGGCGCGGCGCGGCCGAGGTGGCCGAGATAACGGCGCGGCTGACCTCCCTGTCGGGGCGTGAGCGCGAAGTCCTTGAGGGGCTCGTGGCCGGCCACGCGAACAAGGTGATCGCCTTCGATCTGGGCATCAGTCCGCGAACGGTGGAAATCTACCGCGCCAACGTCATGACCAAGATGAAGGCGGCCAGCCTGTCTGAACTGGTGCGCATGGCCATGCTGGCCGAGCGCGCCTGACGGCTCACTTTCGAGCGGGAGCCTTGTCCAGGGCGCACCAGATCCCGGCGCCGCCGAGGATGAGGGCGAAGGTGGAAAACGAAACCACGACCATAGCCAGGTAAAGGGTTTCAAAAGTCATGTCTGAGCTCCTTTGAGTGAGCTCACCGTGGCGCTTGGCTAGCGGTTCGGAAATTCGGGACACCTCCTTAAGTAGTCTTACGGATCGGCCGCCCAGTGGCTTTTCCGCCTGATTGGCGGTCGGCTAACGACTCTGAAAGCTCAACCGTGGATCCATGGGCGGCCTGTACCCATAGGAGTGACGCCGATGAAGTCTGTCTGGCGCGGCCAGGCGGCCGGCGTTCCTTCGGGGCCGGTCGTGCATGATGGCGACTTTGTCGCCTCGCAATTGAGTTGGATGCGGATCATCGCCTTCCGCCGGCGCGACCGGCTGGCGATCGTGCCGATGAGCCTTCTGGCCACGATCGGGGCCTGGGTTTGGCTCGGCCCAGGGTTCGCGGTCGCTTGGCTGCTCGTCAACATGCTGATGATCGCAGGCAGTTGGGCCCTATGCGACGTGGCGGGGCGTCAGCGCGCTCCGGCTCGGCGCTGGGAACTGTTGGTGGCGCTGGCGAGCGCGGCGCAGACCACGGCCTACTGCAGCTTGCCCTTTGCGTTGATCGTGGGCGGTTCCCACACCGCCCTGGCCGGTGGGCTGGCCATGATGGGCGCCATCGCGCTCAGCGCGGCCGACGAGTTCGTCATTTCGCGGCGGATCGGCGCGGCGTCGCTGATCGTCAGCTTCATCACCGTGATCTCCAGTCTGGCCTGGCTTGGTGGCGTCGGCGTGTGGGCCGAGATCCTGCTGGTCTTGCTGGCCGTGTGCGGGTTTTTCACCTACGCGCTGCAGGCCGCCTTCAAGCGGCGGAATGTGGAACGCCAGATGGCCTTGGCGCTGCAGGCCGCGATTGAGAAGGAAACTGAGGCGGCGGTGGCCAATGCGGCCAAGAGCACCTTTCTGGCCACCATCAGCCATGAGATCAGAACCCCGCTCAACGGCGTGCTCGGGATGGCTCAGGCGATGTCGGCCGATCACCTTTCCGACGCCCAACGCGGGCGCCTCTGCGTCATCCAGCGGTCCGGCGAGGCGCTGACCGAAATCCTCAACGACGTGCTGGACCTGTCCAAGATCGAGGCCGGCCGTCTGGAGATCGAGATCGTGGAGTTCGAGCTGCGCGATGTGTTGCAAGCCTCGATCGCCGCATTCGCGCCAGGAGCGGCGGCGAAGGGCTTGGACCTGCGTCTGGAGATGGAGGAGGGCGCGCCCGGCGCCTATCGCGGCGACCCGCTGCGCCTGCGGCAAGTGCTCTATAACCTGATTTCCAACGCCGTGAAGTTCGCGCCGCGGGGCGAGGTCCGGGTCGTGGCCGCCAGGGTTGGCGGCGTGGTCCAGGTCGCCGTAAGCGACACCGGTCCGGGGATCCCCGAGGCCCAACAGGCGAGGCTGTTTCGCAAATTCGAACAGCTGGACGCGACGACCACCCGCCGCCACGGCGGCACCGGCCTCGGCCTGGCGATCTGCCGGGAGCTTTGCGAGCTCATGGGCGGGACCATCTCGGTGAAGAGCAGCGCCACCGATGGTTCCATCTTCACCGTCACCCTGCCGTTGGAGCGTGTGGGGGACAGGCTGAAGACCGCCGCCGTTCCCGACGAGCCGGCCCAATCGGCTTCAATGACGCTGCGTATCCTGGCGGCCGAAGACAACGAAGTGAATCGAACGGTGCTGACGGCGTTGCTCGCGCAGATTGGCGTGGCGCCGACCATCGTGGAGGACGGAGCCCAGGCGGTCGCGGCCTGGGAGAGCGCGCCATGGGACCTGATCCTCATGGATATCCAGATGCCAGTGATGGACGGCGTCTCAGCTGTGCGGGAGATTCGTGCTCGCGAGCGCGCCACCGGCCGCCCCCGGACGCCGGTGATCGCCCTGACGGCCAACGCCATGGTTCATCAGGTCGCCGACCTCAAGGCGGCCGGGATGGATGACCACGTCAGCAAGCCGATCAAGGTCGCTCAGCTGTTCGAAGCTATCGCCATGGCCGCGGGCGGCCTCGATCAGGCCGATGACGAGGATGCTCGTTCGGCGGGCTGAAGCAGTTCGCTGCGCAACGGCAGGGCGGTCTGATGGAGCAGGCTCACGAGTTCGCTCTGCTGGCGCACGCCGGTCTTGCCGAATATCCGGGCCAGATGGTTGCGGATGGTGTTGACGGCGCAGCCCTGGTCAGCGGCGATGGCCGATATGCTTCGGCCCTCGGCCATGGCCGCCGCAACGCGCGCCTCGGCCCGCGTCAGGCCAAACAGACTCTCGAGGCTGTGCTCCGCGACGGGAGCGCCCGCCAGGGGGCGGACCAGGATGATCGCCAGCGGGGCGTGATCATGCTCGCGCGCCACCGCGGCCGGCAGGGGGCCGACATGGATCGCTAGGCTATGGCCTCCGCCATGGTTCGAACTGGCGATGAGGTATCCTCCAGCGCCGGTGCTCCGCGCGCCGTCGCGACAAGCGCGGTCAACCAGGCCCGATAGGGCGCGTTGCGTCGCCGGGTCGTGGGCGCGCAACCCGCGTGAGGTGCGCTGAAGGCCAGAGCCCGGCGTTCGCACCAACTCGTCGCCCGCAGCGTTGATGGTCCGAATCGCGCCTTCGCGGTCCACCACCAGGACGCCGATCGCCAATTGGTCGAGCGCGGCCTGCGATAGGTTCGACGTCGAGGAGAAGGCGCCCATCCGCTCACGGATCGACATGACTCGCTTCAGCGTCGGCAAGACGAGGCCCAGCGCATCCATGTCCGTCCTGTCGAAGTCCGCCGTTCGTGCGCCGCCCTGCACGCCGATCAGCCAACTGCCGCGCTCGGCCTCGGCGATCTTGGCGCCGATCGACCAGATCATGTCCTGCGGGGCCATCCAGTCATTCCAGAACCGGGTCTCACGCAGCGAGGTCCGACCAAACAACGTCGCCTCATGATAGAGGGTTTGCGCAGGCAGGGCCGCAGCCGCGTTCCACACAAGGTTCTGGCCCCTGAACTCGGTGACGTACTTCAGGTGATAGGCGGGGTCGGTGGAGGTCCCCATGCCGTCGATTTCATCAAGATCCGGCGCATGGCGCGCGATGCAGAGCGCCGACGCCCCGAGAAAATCGCGCAGCCCGAGAAGAGCGTCGCCCCACTCAAGCTCGCCGTAGGCCGAGGCATGCAAGCCGTCGATGGCGTTCACCAAGGCTTGTTCGGTGTGTCGGACCCCCACTTGCTTTCTTCCCCATCAGTTCATCAGAGCCTGCGACAGATGCAGCCGCGCCCGCATGGAGGGTGAGGGCGGACAAGTTCGCGCCTGCATCGTGCAGAAGTTCAGGCACAATGCACTAGCGCGGAACGTCGTTCCGCGAATGGTGCGAGGCGGCGCCATTCGGCCGATCGGCACGTCGTCGATGTGGGGAAAATTTGGAGGCCTGACCGAGAATCGAACTCGGGTGCGCGGATTTGCAGTCCGCTACGTAACCACTCCGCCATCAGGCCGCCGCCGGCTTTTGGCCGGGGAGGGCGGATCGCTAACAGAACGTCCCGCCTACGGCAATCTCTCTTGAAGGCTCCGATTGCCTTCATGTCGGGGGCGGACCTATAAGCGCGCGAAAGTTTCGTCTCCCTACGCCTTCTTACGTCGAGGAATTATGGCCTCCGATTTCGCCGCCGCCCGGCTCAACATGGTCGAGAGCCAAGTCCGCACCAACGACGTGACGGACGTGCGCCTGCACGATGCGATGCGGGCGATTCCCCGCGAGGGCCTGGTTCCGGCTGACAAGGCCTTCCAGGCCTATGCCGATACCGCGGTCGAATACGCGCCGGATCGCTACCTGTTGCGTCCGCGCGAAGTCTCCAAGCTGCTGCAGGCCTTGAAGCCGATGGCGGGCGAGCGCGCCCTGGCTATCGCCGCTCCCTATGCCGCGGCCGTGCTTGAGACCCTGGGCCTTTCGGTCGAGCGATTCGACGCCGAAGACCTGAGCGCCATTCCTGGCGCGAACTATGATCTGATCATCGTTGAGGGCGCGGTCACCCGCGCGCCGGAGGCTTGGCTGACGGCTTTGAGCCTGGGCGGACGCCTTGGCGTGATCGAACGCGAAGGCCCGACCGGCAAGGCGACGCTCTACACGCGCGCCGACGACGGCATCGGCCGTCGCACGCTGTTTGACGCCATGGCTCCGGTCTTGAAGGGCTTCGAACCTGCTGAAGGCTTCGCGTTCTAGGCGAGCCGAGGCCGTCCGGTGCGGATGCGATTCGCAGGCTCCAACGTGACGGCGGTTCGTGGCTGAGCTTGAAACGTCCGTCGCTTTCAGACGCCGCGGGTGAAACACCGTCGAAACTTGGCCGTGACAAAAGCTTAAGCTCACGGCCACTAGTGCGGCGCCTAATAGGCGGTCATATAGGGGTTGGTCTCTCTATGCCGTCCCGAGGATAAGCATGTTCAATACTCGTCGCGGAGCTCTGTTCGCCGCCGTCTGCAGCGCAGGTCTTGCGCTGGGCTTGGCGTCGCCCGCTTCTGCCGAAACCCTGGGCGAGGCCATCGCGCTCGCTTACGATTCCAATCCCACCCTGCAGGCGCAACGTGCGACGCAGCGCGCCCTGGATGAAAATTGGGTTCAGGCTCGATCGGGCTACCGCCCGCAAGCGTCGGCCCAGGGCCGACTGGGGTATTCGGAAGAGCGCCGTCCCGGCGGCGTCGACCGCAATCTGGACGGCGTGCGCGACGCGACCGGTCGCAACCTGATCGAAAACAACAGCGCCATCGCGACGCTCAGCCTGTCGCAGCCGCTCTACACCGGCGGACGGGTCGCCGCGACGGTGTCGGCCGCTGAAGCCGACATCCTGACGGGCCGCGAGAACCTCCGTCGGACCGAATCCAGCGTGATTCAGGCCGTGGTCCAGGCCTATGTCGATGTCCGCCGCGACCAGGAAGCCCTGCGCATCCGCCAGGAGAACGTCGGCGTGCTGCGGCGCCAGCTCGATGAATCCAAGGCGCGCTTCGATGTGGGCGAGATCACACGCACTGACGTCGCCCAGTCCGAGGCGCGTCTCGCGGCGGCCCAGTCGCTACTGACCCAGGGCCAGGCGCAACTCGCTATCAGCCGAGCGGCCTACGCCGCTCTGGTCGGCCAGAATCCGGGTGACTTGGCTCCGGAACCTTCGCTTGCGGCCCTGCTGCCGACGGACGTTGCTCAGGCTTTTGCGGCCGCCGAGGAAAGCAATCCGCAAATCCGCGCCGCTGAATACGCCCAACAAGCCAGCAAGGCGCGCGTCGCCGCCGCGCAGGCCGAGCGCATGCCGTCTGTCGGGCTGAACGGCTCGATCGGCGTCAATGGGTCGGCCGATCCTTGGGAGCGCGACCTGTTTGGGCGTTCGGTCGCAGCTAGCGCCACCGTCACCGTCCCGCTGTTCACCGGCGGCCTGACCTCGTCGCGCATTCGTGCTGCGATGGAACGCAACAACGCCGACCGTATAGGCGTCGAGACGGCTCGGCGTTCGGTGATGCAGAGCCTCACCGGCGCGTGGAACCAACTGATCGCCAGCCGCTCGAACATCACCTCGACCGACGAGCAGGTGAGGGCCGCCCGAATCGCCGCCGAAGGCACCCGCCAGGAGCAGCAGGTCGGTCTGCGCACCACGCTCGACGTGCTGAACGCCGAGCAGGAGCTGCGCCAGGCCGAACTGGCCCAGGTCACCGCCCGCCGCGACGAGTACGTGGCCGCCTCCTTGGTGCTGGCCCAGATGGGGCAGCTCGAAGGCCCCAATCTGGTCCCGACCGTCACGCGCTACGATCCGAAGGCGAACTTCAGCAAGCTGCGGATCACCTGGGGCTGGGTGCCGTGGGAAGAACCGATCGCGGTGGTCGACGGCGTCACCACGCCCAAGACTGTCGAGAAGCCGACTCCCCCGACAGCAGCGGCGCCGAACTAGGCGACCAATCGACGCAAGCATTCACCCGCTGGGCGAATAGGACCTTGCGCCCGGTGGTGGAAATTGCAGGATCACCCCGTCGCGCCGACCATGGCGCGACGGATTCTTTCTCGTAGCGATGGCCCTCCATATGTCCGATCAGACCTCGCAAGAACCGACGATGGAGGAAATCCTGGCCTCCATCCGGCGCATCATCTCCGAAGATGACGTGCCGGCTGAAGATGGCGCGCCCGTCGAGGCCGAGCCTGAGCCTGCGCCGGTCGAGGCCGCTGCGCCGGTGTTCGAACCCGAACCTGAACCCGAGGATGACGACGACGGCGTCCTGGAACTGACCGAGCGCGTCGAGACCCTCGGTGACTTGGACGTCTATACGCCGACGGTCAGCGATGAGCCGGCGGCGCCACCCTATGTTGCGCCCGAGCCCGAATATATCCCTGAGCCCCCGCCGGTGTCGGCGAACGAGGGCCTGGTCGGAGTCGTGGCGGCGTCCGCCGCAGCGTCCGCCTTCGGACAGCTTTCAGCCGCGATCCAGATGCCGGCCGATGGCCGCACGCTGGAAGACGTGGTGCGCGAACTGCTTCGCCCGCTGCTCAAGCAGTGGCTGGACAGCAATCTGCCGCAGATCGTCCAGGCGACGGTCGACCGTGAAGTCGAACGCATCGCGCGCGGTCAGGTACGCTAGGACGCCGCCCTGGGTCTTGCGCCCGGGACCCGACGTCAACACCTACGCAAGCAGCTTAGCCGCGCCGAAATCTCTCGGCGCGGCTTGTCTGTTATTGGGGGCGCGGACCTCAAACTGGTCCCAGAGCCTCATCATGCTTCCACGTGAGGAAGCTAAAATGTATGCAGCGCATCGAAATGCTTGAAAAAAACTTCGATCCCAAAACCGCCGAGTCCCGTCTGTACGCGATGTGGGAGGCCTCTGGTGCGTTCGCGCCGACGTCCGACCCCGCGGCCGAGCCGTTCTCCATCGTCATCCCGCCACCGAACGTCACCGGTTCGCTGCACATCGGGCATGCGCTGAACAACACGCTGCAGGACGTGCTCACCCGGTTCGAGCGCATGCGCGGCAAGGCCGCCCTGTGGCTGCCTGGGACCGACCACGCGGGCATCGCCACCCAGATGGTGGTCGAGCGCCAACTGGCCGCCGCGGGCAATGTCAGCCGCCGTGACATGGGCCGCGAGGACTTCATCGCCAAGGTCTGGGAGTGGAAGGCCGAAAGCGGCGGGACCATCACCAACCAACTCCGCCGTCTGGGCGCGTCCTGCGACTGGAGCCGTGAGCGCTTCACCCTGGACGACGGCCTGTCGGCCGCCGTCCGCAAGGTGTTCGTCACCCTGCACAAGCAGAAGCTGATCTATCGCGACAAGCGGTTGGTGAACTGGGACCCGCATTTCCAGACCGCCATCTCCGACATCGAGGTCGAACAGCGCGAAGTCGATGGCCACTACTGGCACTTCGCCTATCCTCTCGAAGACGGTTCGGGCGAGATTGTCGTCGCGACGACGCGGCCTGAAACCATGCTGGGCGACACCGCCGTCGCGGTTCATCCGACCGACGAACGCTACAAGCATCTGATCGGCCGGGCGGTTCGCCTGCCGATCGTCGGGCGTCCGATCCCGATCATCGCCGACGAATACGCCGATCCCGAAAAGGGCTCCGGCGCGGTGAAGATCACCCCGGCCCACGATTTCAACGACTACCAGGTCGGCAAGCGCAACAACCTGCCGATGATCAACATCCTGACGGATGACGCGAAGATCAATGAGAACGGCCCCAAGGACTATCAGGGCCTGGATCGCTTCGCCGCCCGCAAGAAGGTCATCGCCGCCTTCGAGGAACTTGGCCTGCTGCGCGAGGTCGAGAAGACCCGCCACGCCGTTCCACACGGCGACCGCTCCGGCGCGGTTATCGAGCCCTATCTGACTGATCAGTGGTACGTCGACGCCAAGACCCTGGCCCAGCCCGCCATCAAGGCGGTGGAGGAAGGGCGCACCGTCTTCGAACCCCGCCATTGGGAGAAGACCTACTTCGAGTGGATGCGGAACATCGAGCCGTGGTGCGTTTCGCGCCAGCTCTGGTGGGGGCACCGCATTCCGGCCTGGTACGGCCCGGACGGCAAGATCTTCGTCGAGGAAACTGAGGCCGCCGCCCAGGCCGCCGCACGCGAGCACTACGGTCACGACGAACCGCTGCGCCAGGACGAGGACGTTCTCGATACCTGGTTCTCTTCGGGACTCTGGCCGTTCTCGACCATGGGCTGGCCGGAGAAAACCGCCGACTTGGAGCGGTTCTATCCCACCAGCACCCTGGTCACCGGCTTCGATATCATCTTCTTCTGGGTCGCCCGGATGATGATGATGGGCCTGCACTTCATGGGTGACGTTCCCTTCGACCGCGTCTTCATCAACGCCCTGGTGCGCGACGCCGAGGGCAAGAAGATGAGCAAGTCCAAGGGCAACGTCATGGACCCCTTGGAACTGGTCGACGAGTACGGGGCCGACGCCCTGCGCTTCACCCTGACCGCCATGTCCGGCCAGGCGCGCGACATCAAGCTGTCGCGCCAGCGCATTGAAGGTTATCGCAATTTCGGCACAAAGCTGTGGAACGCCACCCGCTTCACCGAGATGAATGGCTGCGCCCGCGCCGAAGGCTTCGATCCGGCTCAGGTCAAGAACACCCTGAATCGCTGGATCGTCGGGGAGACCGCGCGCACGGCCCAGGCGCTGACCAAGGCGCTGGACGCCTGCGCCTTCGACGACGTCGCCAACGGTCTCTATCGCTTCATCTGGAACACCTACTGCGACTGGTATGTCGAGCTTGCGAAGCCGATCCTCAACGGCTCCGACGAGGCGGCGAAGGCCGAAACCCAGGCGACCGCCGCCTGGGCGCTCGACGTCATTCTGAAGATGCTGCACCCGGTCATGCCGTTCCTCACCGAGGAGTTGTGGGCCCAGACGGCCGACCTTGGCGCGCCGCGCGGGGAGGGCATGCTGATCACCGCCCGTTGGCCCGATCTGGCCGAGAGCCTGATCGACGCCGCCGCAGACGCCGAGATCAGCCTGATCGTCGCCGCCGTCAGCGAAGGCCGCTCGGTGAAGGCCGAGTTGAACGTGCCGCACTCGGCGCGTCCGCCGCTGCTGGTCATCGAAGCCACCGACGCCCAGCGCGCGGTGTTCGAGGCCAACGCCGCGGTCATCGCCCAGACCCTGCGGGTGTCTGAGCTGCAGTTTGTGGCGTCCGCTCCCGAAGGCGCGATCCCGTTCGTGGTCAATGGCGCGACACTAGCTTTGCCGGTGGCCGAGTTCATCGATCTGGCTGCGGAACGCGCGCGTCTGGCCAAGGAGATCGCGGGCCACGCCTCGGACATCGCCCACGTGAACAAGAAGCTGGGAAATCCGGCCTTTGTCGCCAACGCCAAGGAAGAAGTGGTCGAGGAAAACCGCGAACGCCTGGCCGAATCGGAAACGGCGAAGGCCAAGCTGGAACACGCGCTCTCGCTACTCGAGGCTGTGGTCTAGACACCACGCTCGTCATCCTCCGGTCAGCTGCAGGCTGATCCGGGGCGCTGAGCCGAGGTGCGAGACCAGCTAGGTTGTTTGGGTTCTCCGGATCGTCATTCGACGACCGGAGGATGACGAATGATGAGTGTCGTCAAGCTCTGATCGGCGTGCGGCGACCTGCCCGACGTTCGATGATCCACGTCCTCAAACGTCCGTTTGCCTATGACGCTAGGTTATGCTTGTTCACCTACGACGACGCGGGCGCGTGAATGCCCGTGCGAGCATTAGGAGAACCCGCCCATGTCCGAGGCTGTGCTGCCCGCCGGTTGGCCCGCAATGTCCATCGCCCAGGCCCATGCGATGATCACGTCGCCGGGGACCCCGGCCGAGATGGAAACCGTTGTCATCAACGGCGTTCCGACCCGCACCTGGAAGAACCTGCCGCCATCGCTGCGCGCCATCGTCGAGTTGGGCCGCGCCCACGGCGAACGGGTGTTCCTGGTCTATGAAGACGAGCGCGTCACGTTCGAAGCCTTCTATCGCGCGGTCGCCGCCTTCGCCGCTCAACTGGCGTCAGACGGCGTCAAGAAGGGCGACCGCGTCGCCCTGATCATGCGCAACCTGCCTGAATGGCCGGTGGCCTTCTACGCCGCCGCTTCGCTGGGCGCGATCGTCACCCCGCTGAACGCCTGGTGGACGGGACCGGAGCTGGAATACGGCCTGACCGATTCGGGCGCCAAGGTCGTGATCATGGACGCCGAGCGTCATGAACGCCTAACTGAGCATCTGCCGAACTGCCCCGACCTGGTCCGCGCCTATGTCAGCCGTGCGCGTGAAGAGATCGCCCACCCGCTGGTCGTGACCGTCGAGAGCGTGCTGGGCCTGGCCAACGACTGGCACAAGCTGCCCGATCGGCCGCTGCCGGACGTCGAGATCCTGCCCGACGACGATGCGACGATCTTCTACACCTCGGGCACCACGGGTAAGCCGAAGGGCGCCCTGGCCACTCAGCGCGGTGTGAACTCCAACATCATGGCTGGCGCCGTCGCCGGCGCCCGCGCCTTCCTGCGCCGCGGCGAAGCTCCGCCCCAGCCTGATCCCGACGCGCCGCAACGCTCGTCGCTGATCTCCGTGCCGTTCTTCCACGTCACCGGCTGCTTCGCCGTGCTGAACCCCTCGCTGGCCGGCGGCGCCAAGCTGGTGATGATGCACAAGTGGGACGTCATCCGCGCCTTCGAGGTCATCGAGCGTGAGAAGGTTCAACAGGCTGGCGGCGTGCCGACCATCGCTTGGCAGTTGATCGAGCATCCCGCCCGGGCCAACTACGATCTGTCCTCGCTGGAATCGGTGTCCTACGGCGGCGCGCCCTCGGCGCCCGAGCTGGTGCGCAAGATCAAGGAAACCTTCCCTAAGTCCGCGCCTGGCAACGGCTGGGGCATGACCGAGACCTGCGCCACCGTGACCACCCATGGCGCCGAAGACTACGCCAACCGTCCCGACAGCTGCGGCCCCGCGGTTCCGGTCAGCGACCTTGAAATCCGCGATCCGGCCGACGGCGTCACGGTCCTGGCTCCCAACGCCGTGGGCGAGCTGTGGGCACGCGGCCCGCAGGTCGTGAAGGGCTATTGGAACAAGCCTGAGGCGACGGCCCAGACCTTCGTCGACGGTTGGGTTCGCACGGGCGACCTGGCGCGCGTGGACGAGGAGGGCTTCTGCTTCATCATCGACCGCGCCAAGGACATGCTGATCCGCGGCGGTGAGAACATCTACTGCATCGAGGTCGAGAACGTCATTTACGACCACCCTGCGGTGATGGACGCCGCGATCGTTGGCATTCCGCACCGTACGCTCGGTGAAGAGCCCGCCGCCGTCGTGACCTTGAAGCCCGGCGCCTCGGCCACCGAGGAAGACATCCGCGCCCACGTGGCCGAGCATCTGGCCGCCTTCAAGGTGCCGGTGAAGGTGAAGTTCTGGCACGAGACCTTGCCCCGCAACGCCAATGGCAAGATCTTGAAGAACGAGCTGAAGAAGCTGTTCGAGGGGGAGCAGGCCTAAGGGCCTGACAGGCGATTGGGCCGAAAACGCGCGGATGTCGTCCTGGTCGAACGGGGCATGTTCGACAGCCGCGCAAAGGCCCGCGCTGCGATCGAGGCCGGTGGCGTGGTGGTCGATGGCCGGACGCTCCTGAAGGCTTCGGAACTCGTGGATGAGGCGGCGGCCATCGAGGCCGTCGCCGCGCATCCTTACGTCGGTCGAGGCGCGCTGAAGTTGGCCCACGCACTGGGCCTATGGCCGGTTTTGGTCGAGGGCCGCACGGTTCTGGATGTCGGCGCATCCACCGGCGGCTTCACAGAGGTGAGCCTCGAGCGGGGGGCGGCGAGGGTCTACGCCGTCGATGTCGGACGCGGCCAACTCCATCCCAAGCTGGCCGGCGATCCGCGCGTGGTGGGGTTGGAAGGCGTCGACGCCCGCAACCTGACCGCGGCGATGATCCCGGTGGCGCCGGACCTGATCGTCACTGATGTCAGCTTCATCGGCTTAGCCAAGGTCTTGCCCGCCGCTCTGCGCCTGGCGACCTTTGGCGCCGACCTTGTCGCCCTGGTCAAACCGCAGTTTGAGGTTGGCCCGGATAACGTCGGGAAGGGCGGTCTGGTCAAGGACGAAGCCGCCCGCGCCCGCGCCCTCGATGATGTGGTCGAGTTCCTGCGCGCGTCAGGCTGGATCGTGCGGGCCACGGCCGACAGCCCGATCACCGGGGGCGATGGCAACCACGAATATCTGCTCTGGGCTCAGCGGATCTGACCCACGAAAAAGCCGCCTGCGATGAGGCAGGCGGCTTTCAATCACGTCAGGCTGGAGCTGCTAGTCGACGACTTGATAGTTGCCGTTCGAGTCGGGGCAGACCCGCACGAAGCGCTTCTGCGTCCGGCCGTCGGGCAGGTAGATCGGGCTTTCGGCGAGGCTGCACCCGTCGGTGGCGGCCGGCGCCTGGTTCGTCACATTGTAGCTGTCGCCGCGATAATAGGGATCGGGGCGATACTGGTTCGACTGGGCGTAGTAGCCGTTGTCGTAGCGCTGGCCGTAGTTCGCGCCGTTGTTGTAGGCGGCGCGCGGCGGGGCGCGATAGGTGTTGTTGCAAGCCGCCGAGCGGTTGCCGACCACGCCGCCGCCCAGGGCGCCGAGCGCGCCGCCCAGCAGGGCGCCTTCGGTCCGCGCGTTGCGGGCCGCGGCGTTCGAGCCGACCACCGCGCCCAGCGCGCCGCCGACCAGGGCGCCGACCGTGCTGCGGTTGGTCGAATCGCGCTGGCACGGATCGTAATAGCCGCCATTACCGTAGTAGCCGGCAGATTGAGCCGCCGCGAAGGTCGGGATCGAGGCCGCGGCGCTCAGCGCCATGACGCCGGCGACGCCCGCGAGGCTGCTCTTGGCGAAGGTCGAACGGAAGTTCATCTGTTTACTGCCCTGTTGGGATGGATCGGTTGGAAGAGAGGGCCTTAGGCCCGTCCGCTGGGCCGCCAGACGCCATCGCGCCCACGGCAAACTTCGAAGCTCTGGTTGCGGCCTTCGTAGCGTTCCTGGACCCAGCGGCAGTTGCTGCGCTGATAGGAGCTGCGCGAGACACGCTTGGGATAGGAGCTGCATTGGACGTTGCGCTTGGCGATCTGGTGGCCGGCGACCGCGCCGACGACCCCGCCCAGCACTGCGCCTTCGGTCTTGGCGCCATTGCCGGCGACCGCGCCGCCCAGCAAAGCGCCCGACAGGCCGCCGATCACCGTGCCCTTGTTGGCCGATTGGCGTTGTTGTTCACGGCAGACGTCGCCGGAGCCATAGCTGCGGCCCTGGGCCGCGGCGAAGGTCGGGACCATCATGCTAGACGCTGCAATGGCGGCGATGGCGGTGAAGGTGAGGGCGCGTTTCATCATAGATCTCCAGTAATTCGCGAGGCGGCGCCGGAGCCTCGCCTGCTGTAGAGAGAGTGGCTGAACGAATCTGAACGCTGCTTGAGCGGCCTGTTCATCTTCGTTCATGTGGCGTTGCGCCTTGGCCCGCTTGGGCTTTTGGGGCGCAGGAATACGAAAACGAGCTAGAGCATGAGAACTTCCCGGCGGCCGAACAGAGCCCGTCCTGCAGATGTGGCGACCAGCCCCGCCGTCGAGGTGGTGATCGAGGCTGTAGGCGGCGAAGGCGACGGCATTGCGGCCGGCCCGCTCTATGCGCCCTTCACGTTGCCGGGGGAGCGTGTGCGCCTGGCCGCCGGCGGTCAGCGTCGCGAACTCGAGGCCGTGCTGGACGCCAGCCCCCAGCGCGTGACCCCGCCTTGCCAGCATTTCGGCGTCTGCGGCGGCTGCGCCCTACAGCATTGGGAGCACGGAGCCTATCTGGAGTGGAAGGTCGACCGCCTGGTCCGCACCCTGGCGCGCGAGCGGATCGAAACCGAGATCCTGCCGGCCTTCGCCGCCGCGCCGCACAGCCGTCGCCGTCTATCCCTGCACGCCCGACCCGGCCGCAAGGACGCCGCGCGTCTGGGCTTCAAGGGCCGCAAGTCCTGGGACGTGATCGACATCGCCGAGTGCCCCATCGCCGATCCGCGGCTTGAGGCGGCTCTACCGGCGCTGCGCCGCTTGGCCGTGCCGCTGTTCGAGCACTCCAAGTCCGCCCCAACCCTGCATGTCACCCTCACCGACACGGGGATCGACATCGATATCAGCGGCGTGGAGCGCAAGAGCGGCGGCCTGTCGGCCGACGCCCGCATGCGCCTGGCCGAAATCGCCGGCGAGGCTGATTTCGCGCGGGTCACCCTTGATGGCGAAATGGCCTATCTCGCGCGTCAGCCGACCGTGCGGATGGGGCAGGCGACCGTCGCGCTTCCGGCCGGCGGCTTCCTGCAGGCTGTACCCGAAGCCGAACTCGCCATGGCCAATATGGCGGTCGAGGCCGCGACGGGCGCCGAGCGTATCGCCGACCTGTTCTGCGGGGCGGGGGCTTTCACCTTCCATCTGGCCAAGCTCGCTCCCGTGCTGGCGGTGGACAGCTCAGCTCCCGCGATCCGCTCGCTGATCGGAGCGCTCGGCACCGCGCCCGGCCTGCACGGGGTTGTCGCAGAAGCGCGCGACTTGGCCCGTCGCCCGGTCCTGGCCGCCGAACTGAAGCGCATCGACACCGTGCTCTTCGACCCGCCCCGCGCGGGCGCGGCCGAACAGTGCGCCGAACTCGCCAGTTCCAAGGTCTCGCGCGTGATCGGGGTGTCCTGCAACCCGGCCACCTTTGTGCGCGACGCCCGCATTCTCGCCGACGCCGGCTTCACCCTGGACCGCCTCTTGCCGGTCGATCAGTTCCTCTGGTCGCCCCACATCGAGCTCGTCGCGGTGTTCAACCGCTAACGCGGCAATTCCTCTCCCTCGGGAGAGGCCAGGTGAGGGGGCCGCGCAGCGGCATTTCGGCCGGTCGGCTTTACGGCCGCCAATCAGTTCCCCTCACCTAACCGCGGGGAGAGGGATGCCTGGGCTGGCTTCGTCACCCCGCGAACAGATCGCCCTGATCCCCCGCCTTGGGCGGAACCTTGAACAGCGACAGGTCCAGGCCGTCATAGCGGGCGTTCAGGCCGTAGCGCGTCTTGGCTCGCTGGAATCGCTGGGACATTATTTCGGCGATAGGGCCTTCGCCCCTCATCCGCTTGCCCCACTCGGCGTCGTAGTCGAGCCCGCCGCGCATCTGGCGCACCAGCGACATCACCCGGCTGGCGCGGTCAGGGTGATCGGTGGCCAGCCACTCCCGGAACAGGTCCTTGATCTCCAGCGGCAAACGCAGCGCGACATAGCCGGCTCCCTTGGCACCGGCCTCGGCCGCTCGTTCCAGCACCGCCTCCATCTCATGATCGTTCAGCCCCGGAATGGCCGGCGCGAACATCACCGTGACCGGAACGCCGGCCTCGGACAGGGCTTTGATCGCACCGATCCGGCGCTCGGGCGTGGCGGCGCGCGGTTCCATGCTGCGGGCCAGCTTGCGGTCCAGCGTCGTGACCGAGATCGCCACCCGGCACAGGTTTTTGGCCGCCGTCGCCGCTAGGATGTCGATGTCGCGCAGGATCAACGCCGACTTGGTGATGATCGAGAACGGATGGTTGAAACGCTCCAACACCTCCAGCACCTGCCGCGTCACGCGCGCGGTCCGCTCCTGCGGCTGATAGGGGTCGGTGTTGCCGCCGATGTGGATGAACTGCGGCTCATAGCGCGGCGCCGACAGTTCGCGTTCGAGCAGCTTGCCGGCCTCGGGTTTGAAGAACAGCTGACTCTCGAAATCCAGGCCAGGCGACAGGCCCATATAGGCGTGGGCGGGGCGGGCGTAGCAGTAGATGCAGCCATGTTCGCAGCCGCGATAGGGATTGATGGAGCGGGAGAACCCGACATCCGGGCTGGTGTTCTTCGAGATGATGGTCTTGGCTCTTTCGGCCGTGAGCGTGGTCCTCAGCTGTTGCGGCTCAGCGTCCTCCAGCGTCCATCCGTCCTCGAAGGCCTCACGCGCTTGGCTCTCGAAGCGCCCGCTGGCGTTGGACCGCGCGCCGCGGCCTCGAACCGTGATCTGCTGGGTGAATGTGCTCACCCTTCAATCCTAGCGAAGGCGGAGAACAAAACAAGAACTCTATTGACGCGAGCGACGAACGCTCGCCTCAAGGGACATGCTTTCGGTGATCATTCCGACCTTCAATTCCGAGCGTGAGATGCAGGTCCTGCTGCCGGTGCTGGTGCCGGCGGCGGTGGACGGCTTGGTGCGCGAGGTAATCGCGGCGGACGGCGGCTCGACCGACGCGACCGGCTTGATCTGCGAAGACGCTGGCGTCGAGTTGGTGGAAGGCGGGCTGGACGTGGCGGCCCAAGCGGCGCGAGGCGACATGCTGCTGATCCTCCCTCCCAGCCTGCGCCTCCGGCGCGGTTGGGATGAGGTTCTGCGGGTTCATCTGGAAGGGAAGGGCGGGGCGGCTCTGGTGGCTGAAGGCCCGCCGACATTTCTCGAACGTTTCGGCGGCGTGAAGCTGGCGGGCGTGCTGATCGCCGCCGCGGCCTTGCATCGCACCGGTGCAACCAACCTCGCCGATCTGCGCCGCCACGTCGGCCGCGCCAAGCATCTGAGCTAGCCGACCGCCGCCCGCGCTCGTCGTCCTCCGGTCGCCTCAAGGGCGATTAGGTGGATCCAAGCCGATTCCCAGAATGTGCCGAGCCCGTTTGGGGCCCCCGGATCAGCCTTCGGCTGCCCGGAGGATGACGAGCGGGGCGCTACCGATCCAGCCGGGCGTCGACGAAGTTCGCGCCCATGGCCAGAGCGTCGAGGGTCTTGGAATCCATCCCGAACTTCTTCCGGTAGGTCCAATAGCCGGCCATGACCTTTTCCACATAGTTGCGGGTCTCAAGGCTGGGCAGGCTTTCGATGATCAGCAGGCTGTCGTTCTCGCCGACCTTCTGAGCGGTCTTGAGCAGGGTGCCCGGACCGCCATTGTACGCGGCGACCGTGCGCAGGATGTCGTAGCCGACGCCGCGCTCCATCAGCCAGGTCACATAGTCCTGGCCGACCCGCAGATTGAACGCCGGATCGAACAGCGGGCTCATATCGGCCTTCAGCTTGTCGTCCCCGGCGGCGCGGGCGGCGGCCTCCGGCATCAGCTGCATCAGGCCGACGGCGCCAGACGGCGAGACCACCGCCGGGTTGAAGCGGCTTTCCTGACGGACGATGGCGTAAACCAGCGCCCGGTCGATGGTGAAGCCCCACTTCGGCTCCAGCACCGGGGTCGGATAATCCGGCTCCACGAACGAACGGCCGCGGGGCAGGGCGGTGGTGACGTCGGCGTCGGAGGTCAGCGGCGCGTTCAGGGCGAGAATCAGTCCCATCCACTGCGAGCGCTCGGTCTCGGTCTTGGCCAGCGCCAGGCCGGCGCGGAGCTCAAGCCCCGCCTCGACCGGCATGCCGACCTGCGCCAGACCGGTGGCGCGGTGCGCGCGAACATCGTCGCGGATGAATTGGTTCAGGTGGGCGCTCGGCGCGCTGGGGGCCGAGAACGAGGCTGGGACGAACTGTCCGGTCGGTGCGCCGCGGGTGTCGCTGATCGCCTGCAGCCGCATCCGGCGCTCGGCGATCATGCCGTAGAAGGTGGTCGGGTGGCGGGCCGCCAGCTTGATGAAGCCTTGGGCGCGGGTCGTATCGCCAGTCTCTTCCAGGGCGCGGGCGGCCCAGAAGGCGGCGCCTGAGCGGATCCAGGGATCCTCACCCTCGTCACGAGCGACCTGTCCCAGGTAGCTCTCGGCCAGGGCGAAGTTCTTCAGGCGATAAGCGGCGAGACCAGCGATCCAGCGGTCCCCGGCGGCCGGCGCCAGATCAAGCGCGCGCTTGATATCGCCGGAATAGAAGGCTTCGCGGGCTTGGCGGCTCTTGTCGGCCGGCGCGCGCCCGGCGACGCCCCGGGCGGCGACCTCGACTCGTCGCCAGTCTTCACCGGCCAGGACAGGGACCTTTAGCGGTTGCGCGCTGGGCGGCTTCCGCTTCTGGGCGAGAGTGTAGACGCGCTCGGCGCCCGGCTGGTCGTTGTACTTCTCAAGCCAACCGGCGAGATCTTCATAGGTGGCGGTGTGAGCGCTCGGGTGCATCAACTGGCGGAACGCCAGATGGCCGGCCAGGGAACGATCCTTGATCTCACCGCTTTGCATTTCGGCGTCGATGAAGTCGCCCCGGTCCACAGCCTCGAAGGCGGACACGTAGCGTTGCACGTCCCAGGGGCTCAGCACCTGAGGCGCAGCCTGTGTTGTTCCGGCAATGGCCGAGCAGATCATGGTCAAGACCGCGATCCGCATGCCCCTAAGTGCCCGCATGCGTTCCCCACGTCGGCCGCCTCTACGCGCGATCTGGACGTGGCCCTCGTTCTCGTGATGCGGGAGTCTTAAGCTCCGCGGTCGGGTCGATCAAGCCGTTCGGTTAAGGTCAGCAGATCGGCCCAGACCTTCTTCTTTGCTCCCGGCTGCCGCAGCAGGAAGGCGGGATGCAGGGTCGGCATGGCTGGAAGTTCGAGGCTTCCACTCTCCGAGCGCCACTCGAACCAACGCCCGCGGAGAGACAAAATGCCTTCGTCGCGCTTCAGCATCGACTTGGCGGCGGGCGCCCCCAGCACCAGCAACATCCTGGGCGCGACCAGTTCGATGGCGCGTTCCAGGAAGGGCGCGCAAATCGCCTGTTCCTGCGGGGAAGGCGTGCGATTGCCGGGCGGACGCCAGAACACGGTATTTGTGATGAACACCCGGTCGGTTAGACCCGCGGCCCCCAACATGCGGTCCAACATCTGGCCCGCCTGGCCTACGAACGGCTCGCCGCGTGCGTCTTCTTCCGGGCCTGGTCCTTCGCCGATCACCATCAGCGGCGCGTTCGGTGCGCCGCGTGCGAACACCGACTGTCGGGCGCCTTCGAGCTTCAGCGGGCAACCGTCGAACGCGGCGATGGCGGCCTTCAACGCCTCCAGATCCTTGGCTTCCGCGGCGACATGTCGCGCCTGCGCCACCGCGCCGTCGACGTCCACGGCGCCCGGCCGTACTGGCGCGACCAGCAGCGGCTTTTTCTCGGGCGGCTTAGGCGCAACGAACTTGCCGGCCTCGATCCGGTCGATCGGCGCATCGAGCAACATGGCGTCTACACCCGCCTCGGCCCAGAAGGCGAGGAGGCTCTCAGCAGTGCGATCGATGGCGGCGGCTTGGTTCATTGGGTCCTGAAAGGGCGTCTATAGCCGAGTTCGCGCTTGACCGCCCGCGTACAAGCTTCGGATAAGTCGCGCGACGGATCAACGCCGCGTGAAACAAGGGGAAGGGGAACCCCCGCGCGGCCACATTAGGAGTTACGGGGATCATGAGCGAAGCCATCGCCACTGAGGCAGTTGAACGCGAAGCGATGGAATACGACGTCGTGATCGTCGGCGCCGGGCCCGCAGGGCTGTCGGCGGCTATCCGCCTGAAGCAACTCGCAGAGGCGGCCGGCTCGGAGATTACGGTCGCGGTTCTGGAAAAGGGCTCCGAAGTCGGAGCTCACATTCTGTCCGGCGCGGTGATCGATCCGAGCGGCATCACCGAGTTGCTGCCGAACTGGGAAGAACTCGGCATTCCGCTGGAGACCAAGGTCACGCGCGACAAGTTCGTGATCCTCGGTCCGCATGGCGACCTGGACATCTCGTGGCTGCCGTTTCCGAAATGGATGCTGAACCACGGCAACTACATCGCGTCCTTGGGCAATGTCTGCCGCTCGCTGGCCGCCCACGCCGAGGCGCTCGGCGTCGAGATCTACCCCGGCATGGCCGCCTCTGAGGTCGTCTACAACGACGACGGCTCGGTGAAGGGCGTCGTCGCTGGCGTGTTCGGCATCGACAAGGATGGCAACAAAGGCGCCGACTACCAGCCCGGCATCGAACTGCACGCCAAGTACACCTTCATCGGCGAGGGCGTGCGCGGGTCGCTGGCCAAGCAGCTTCAGGCGCGCTTTGGCCTGACCAACGGCCGCGAACCCCAGAAGTTCGGTATCGGCATCAAGGAACTGTGGCAGGTTCCGGACGAGAACTTCGAGCCTGGCCTGACCCAGCACACCTTCGGCTGGCCGCTCGATAACGCCACCGGCGGCGGCTCGTTCATGTACCACTTCGGGGACAACTACGTGGCCATCGGCTTCGTACTGCACCTGAATTACAAGAACCCCTGGCTCTCGCCCTTCGACGAGTTCCAGCGCTTCAAGACCCACCCGGCCGTCCGCGGCTACCTCGAAGGCGGCAAGCGCATCTCCTATGGCGCGCGCGCTATCACCGAGGGCGGTTCGCAATCCCTGCCGCAGCTCTACTTCCCGGGCGGCGTGCTGCTTGGCTGCTCGGCCGGCATGGTCAACGTCCCGCGCATCAAGGGCAGCCACAACGCGGTCAAGAGCGGCATTCTCGCCGCCGAGGCCGCCTTCACCGCGATCCAGGGGGGCCGCAGCAGCGACGAGCTGGTGTCCTACGAAGAGGCCTACCAGAAGTCCTCCATCGCCAAGGAGCTGTGGAACGTTCGTAACTTCAAGCCGCTGTGGTCCAAGTTCGGCACCATTCCCGGCGTCCTGCTGGGCGGGGTCGACGCCATCATGGCCACCATGCTCAAGGGCTGGTCGCCTTGGGGCACGGTGAAACACGGCAAATCCGACGCCGAGGCCACGGGCCTGGCCAAGGACTACAAGCCGATTGTTTATCCGAAGCCGGACAACGAACTCAGCTTCGACAAGCTGTCATCGGTCTTCCTGTCCTCGACCAATCATGACGAGAACCAGCCGGCTCACTTGAAGCTCACCGATCCGAGCATTCCGGTGAACGTGAACCTGCCCCGGTTCGGCGAACCGGCGCGGCTGTTCTGCCCGGCGGGCGTTTATGAGGTGCTCTACGACGCCGAGGGGAACAACCCGAAGTTCCAGATCAACTTCCAGAACTGCGTCCACTGCAAGACCTGCGACATCAAGGATCCGTCGCAGAACATCAACTGGACCACACCCCAGGGCGGCGACGGTCCGAATTACCCGAACATGTAGGGTCTAAGCCGTTTCCTCCCCCGCTTGGCGGGGGAGGGGCCACTTTCAGTCACTAGAAACATTCGAGGCTAACTCGAAGTTGCGCGCCATCGGGCTGGGCGCGAGGGGCGTATTCGGGGGGATACAAACTGTCTACTCATCGCTACGCGGCGCTTGCCGCGACCGTCTTCCTGGCCGGGGTTATGCCGCAGGGAGCTCTGGCGGCGCCGGACCTGGCCAAGGCCGTCGCCGACCGCAATCTCAAAAAGATCGACAAACTCATGGCCGCCGGCGTGGCGGTGGTCGATGAGCCGGACGCACAAGGCCGCACGGCCTTGTTCCATGCCGCGTCGTACGGTGATCAGGCGTTGGTCCAACGCCTGATCGAGAAGGGCGCGGCGGTCGATACAGCCGACGAAGGCGGCGTCACGCCGCTCATGGTCGCGCTTCGCAACCCAAGCACCGAATGGGCGGTCGTTCAGGTGCTCTTGGACAAGGGCGCAAACATCAACGCCGCGGATAAGACTGGCCGCACGCCCTTGATGGAGGCGGTGCTGCGGGCGCCCCGCGTCCTGGACACTCAGGGGCAGATCGCCGTCGTCCGAGCCTTGGTCGCCGCCGGCGCAGACGTGGCGCGGGCTGACGCATCGGGCGCGACGGCTCTGCATCATGCGGCGTATGTCGGTGAGCCTAGGAAGGTGCTCGAGCTGCTGCTCGCAGCGTCCAAAGATCCCAACGCGACGACCGCTTCCGGCGCCAACATCCTGATGATGGCGGCTCAGAATCATCAACGCGCCAATGCCGACTTCCTGTTGGGCAAAGGCTTCCGGCCGGTTCACATCCAGGCCGTCGGCGGCGAAAGGCCGGAGTTGGCGCAGGATATGTCTCCGCGCGCCAACGCCTACGCCCAAGACTGGTGGGGCCAGTATGCGGCTCGCAAGGGCGACTTGGCCGCCTCGAACGCCGCTTTCACGGTCGCAGCCGGGCAGTACGACGCCGCAGCGGCCGAAGCGCGTCGCCTGGAGGCGCTCTACGAGATCGAGCTCGTCAAGGACCGGCAGGCCCGCAATCAGCAGCGCGCCGCCGCTGGCGTGGCGACCGTGCTGACCACGGCGGTCACGCTCGGTGCGGGCTACTGGGTCGTCTACTTCCCCAATCTTGAGAGCAAGCTTGAGGAAGACCAGCGCGCGCTGGACACGCTGAAGGCAGAAGCCGCCGAGACCACTGCTCGCGCCGCGGCCCTCCGCACCAAAATCGTCGTCAACTGATGGAAACAACCGCCATGACCGGACTGCGCCTCGCCGCGGCCTCAGCCATTGTCGCGCTTTGCGCGGTCTCAACAGCTCATGCAGCGCCTCAGAAGCTTGTCTCGGGCCAGACCCTCAGCCTACCCCTGACCGAGGACTCGGACGGTCCAGCCCTGAAGTTCGTCATCGCCAAGGCGGTGCTGACGGGCAGTCCATATCAAGGTACGGCCCCGGTCGCCGGCGAAACCCCCGCCGAACGCAAGGCGCGCGCCAACGAGCTCGTGCTCGACAATATCGAGGGCCGCAACCTGGTCGCCTTCGTCCGCTACGCTGCCGACGACTTGCGGGGCCGTTATGCTGAGTTCGCCCGACCGGTGACCGTGTCCGCCAGCTTCGCCGACGCGATGAAGGTGGATCAGGCCGCGCTCATGGGCGATAGCCTCAAGGCGGGCTTTACCTTCGGTATCGGCGCACCATCGACGACCCCAATTGTCTACTACGCTCACATGGATCTGACGATCGACGGCCCGGATGGCGTAAGCCAGAGCTTCTCGTGCGACGCGCAGGAGCCAGGACGTGTTCCCATGCCGACGCGCAAGCCGAACCCTCACGCTCACGATGAACTCGATCGCATGGCAGATGTCAGCCGCAAGGCCTGTTTCGCTCAGATCGTGGCGAAATTGAACGGTGCAGCCGCCCCCTCAGTCGCCGCTGTGACGCCCCCGATCCAGAACTGAAATCGTAGGCTAGGCCGGCGCGAAGGCGGCGCCGCGGTCTAGCTCAAGGCAAAGCTGTCGCCCTGAGCGCCAATCAGGTCCCTTGGCGCCTTGAACTCGCCCTCGAAAGCGCCGAGTTTCCTTCTCATGCGCCGTCTCCTAGTCGCCTTCGCTCCGCTCGCCCTTGTCGCGGCCTGCGCCACGCCGCCACAGCAACAGGCTGGCTGGACGCCTCCAGCGTCTGACGGCATGGGCGGTTCGGCCTATGGCGCGTTTTTGGCCGGGCAGGGGGCTCTGAACGACGGTAAGGGCGCCGAGGCCGCCGCTTATTTCGCCAAGGCCGAACTTGAGGGCGGCGCCAGCGACATGCTGCAGGACCGCGCCTTCACCGCCGCCGTGTTGGCAGGCGATATCCCTCGCGCCGCACAGCTCGCGCCGCAGGGGGAGGAGGCCTCGGAATCCACCAAGCGCATGGGCCAGTTGGTCAAGGCCGTGGAGTTCATGGCCAATGGCGACGGCAAGGCCGCCCAGGAAGCCCTGACCGGCGAGAATATTGGTTTCCCGCACCGTGGCGCGGCGTCGCTGCTGGCCCCCTGGGCCGCGGCCATGGCCGGCGACGTCGAGGGCTCGCTGATCCGGCCGGAAGTCCGTAACGACCGCGTCGTCGACTATTTCGGCCAGCTTGGCCAAGCCTATCTGTTCGAGCGCGCGCGTCGCTACGACGAGGCCGAGACGGACTACAAGGCGCTGACCGGCGGCGACACGCCTGGCGACATCGCGGTGCTGGCCTACGGAGGTTTCCTGGAGCGCCGCAAGCGTGGCCCGGACGCCGTGGCGCTCTATGATCGCGCCTTGAAGGCCCAACCCAACGACGAGGCCCTGGTGACCGCACGGGCGCGCGCCGCCACTGGTAAAGGCGCGCCGCCGCAACCGACCTTGCGACAAGGCGCGGCCCAGGTGCTGATCGCGCCGGCCGCCGGCATGCTGGCCGCCAAGCAGGATCAGCTGGGCCTCGCCTATCTGCGGCTGTCCTTGCGGCTTGATCCAGCCCGCAACGAGGCCTGGTTGATGGTCGGCGACCTGATGGAGAGCGCCGGCGACATCGACTCCGCGCGGGCCGCCTATGGCAAGCCCAAGCCTGGCTCCCCGGAATATCCGTCCGCTGTTTCGAAACTGGCTTGGAGCTTCCAGAACGCCAAGGAGCCGGAGACGGCCTTGAGGATGGCCAACGCCGCGGCCGCTTCGGGCGATCGTGACGCCAGGATCACCTATGCCGACCTGCTGCGCGCCAACGACCGGTATGACGAGTCCGCGCGGGTCTTGTCCGACTTGATCGGGGATGATCCGAACCCCGATTGGCGGCTGCTGTATGCGCGCGGCGTGTCTTATGAGCGTTCTGGCCGGTGGCCGGAAGCCGAGCGCGATCTGCAGGGCGCGCTGAAGCAGCGACCCGACGAGCCCGAACTGCTGAACTATCTGGGTTATAGCTGGATCGACCGTGGCGAGCGGCTTCCCGAAGCGCTTGGAATGGTCCAGCGCGCGGTGGCGGCCAACCCGCAATCTGGCGCGATGATCGACTCCCTCGGCTGGGCGCATTACCGCCTGGGCGACTACAAGAAGGCTGTCGAATTCCTGGAGCAGGCGGTCGAGCTTGAGGCTGGCGACCCTGAGATCAACAATCACCTGGGCGACGCCTATTGGCGCGTCGGCCGCCGGATCGAGGCGGAGTACCAGTGGCGCCGGGTCCTGACCCTGGATCCCGACGACAAGATCAAGGCCGACGTCGAGGCCAAGTTGGCGAGCGGTCTGGGGCCAAACGGGCCCGCCGCGACGTCGCGCGTCGCCGGGCAATAGGCGCAGCCATGGGGCCGGTCGCCTTCGCGCCAGCGAAGATCAATCTGTTCCTGCACGTCGGCGCGCCTGGCGATGACGGCTATCACCCGCTTTGCAGCCTGATGGTGTTCGCCGACATCGGCGACAAGGTCGTGATTCACGAGGCCGACGCCCTGTCGGTCAGGGTCCATGGGCCCTTCGCCGCCGGCCTCGCGGCCGAGGACGACAACCTTGTCCTACGCGCCGCCCGGGCGTTGTTGGCCCGTACGCGGGGGCCGCAGCCGCCGCTATGCCTGTCGCTGGAGAAGAACCTGCCTGTCGCTGCGGGCCTTGGCGGCGGCTCCAGCGATGCGGGCGCGGCCTTGCGCCTGATGCGTGCGGCGCTGCAGGTCGACCTCGATGACGAGATGCTGGAGGCGGTCGCCGCCTCTTTGGGCGCCGATGGCGCCGCCTGCCTGTGGGGCCGTCCGGTCTTGGCGGAGGGGAGGGGCGAACAACTGACGCCGTCGCCCCGGCTGCCGACGATCGAAGCGGTTCTGGTCAATCCTGGCGTCGGTGTCTCGACGCCGGCGGTCTATTGGGCCTTGGACCAAAGCGAGGCCTTTGGCGAGGTCTTCCCGCCGCCGGTGCCGGAGGCGTTCGAGAGCGTCGAGGAACTCGCGGCTTGGCTGGGCATGATGCGCAATGACCTGCAGGGCCCTGCCGTCGCCCTGGCGCCCGAGATCGGCGACGTTGTCGAGACCCTCGCGGGCGAGCCTGAGACCCTGTTCGCTCGGATGTCGGGCTCGGGGGCGACCTGCTTCGCCATCTGTGCGTCCGATATCGAGGCTGATGCGCTCGCCGATCGCGTCGCCACCATGCGTCCCGACTGGTGGGTTCGCCGCTGCCGCCTTGGCGGCCCATGGCCTGACTAGGCCGGCTCCGCAGCCCCTCTCAGGCTGTCCGCACCAATTCACCTCACGAGGTGCGCCCGTACGAAAACGGGGGCCCCGAAGGACCCCCGCTCGTAGTTGATCGGTAGAGGCGCAGCCTAGTCGTGCAGCGCTTCGCCGTGTTGCGAGAGGTCGAGGCCTTCAACCTCGGCTTCTTCGCTGACCCGCAGCCCGACGGTGTACTTCACGATCATCAGGATGATGAAGGTGCCGATCGAGGCGTAGGCGATGGTGATGGCCACGCCGTAGAGCTGGGTCATCAGGCTGGCGCCTTCGCCCAGGCTGTTGACGGCCGGATCGGCCAGGACACCGGTCAGCAGGGCGCCGATGATGCCGGCGATGCCGTGCACGCCGAAGGCGTCCAGGCTGTCGTCGTACTTCAGCAGACGCTTCAGCCAGACCGCGCCGAAGTAGCCGCCCGCGCCGCCCAGCAGGCCGATGATCAGCGCGCCTTGCGGGTTCACGAAGCCGGCGGCCGGGGTGATGGCGACCAGACCGGCCACCGCGCCCGAGGCCAGGCCCAGCATGCCGGGCTTCTTGCGTTCGAACCATTCGATCACCATCCAGGCGATGGCGGCGGCGGCCGTGGCCACTTGGGTGTTCAGCATGGCGATACCGGCCAGCGAGTTGGCGCCGACGGCCGAGCCGGCGTTGAAGCCGAACCAACCAACCCACAGCAGGCTGGCGCCGATCATGGTCAGCACCAGGTTGTGCGGAGCCATGTTCTCAGTGCCGTAGCCCTTGCGGCGGCCGAGCACGAGGGCGCAGATCAGGCCGGCGACGCCAGCATTGATGTGAACCACGGTGCCGCCGGCGAAGTCGAGCACGCCAGCCCCGCCAAGGAAGCCGCCGCCCCAAACCGCGTGGGCGGTCGGCGCGTAGACGAGCAGCGACCAGAGCACGGTGAACACCAGGACCGCCGAGAACTTCATCCGCTCGGCGTAGGCGCCGGCGATCAGGGCCGGGGTGATGATCGCGAAGGTCATCTGGAACATCACGAACACCGATTCCGGGATCGTGGCCGCCAGGCTGTTGGTGCTTTCCATCGTCACGCCGGACAGGAACGCATTGCCCAGACCGCCGATGACTTTGTTCAGCCCCTCATTTCCGTTGGCGCTGAAGGAGAGCGAGTAGCCGGCGATCATCCAGACAACCGAGATCACCGCGGTGATCGCGAACGACTGGGCGACGGTGGCGATGACGTTCTTGCGTCGCACCATGCCGCCGTAGAACAGCGCCAGGCCCGGAATGGTCATCATCAGAACCAGGGCCGTGGAGGTCAGGACCCAGGAGGTGTCGCCGGTGTCGAGGGCGGGCGCGGCCGCTTCTTCCTCGGGGGCGGGCGCCGGGGCGGCTTCGGCCGCCACGGGAGCAGGTGTCTCAGGCGTTGCTGTGGCGGGCGCGGCCTCGGCGGCCACCGCGGTCGGTGCGGCGTCCTGAGCGAAGGCCGCCGCCGGGGCGAGTATGCCGCCCGCGAGCATGGCGGCGAGCGCCAAGCCCGTCAGCTTTTGCAGTCCAGATTTCTTCATTGTCGTGATCCCCTTGTCCCGATGAGTTCGGCGGCGCCTAGAGCGCGGCCGTGCCGGACTCTCCGGTCCGAATTCGCACTGCGTCCTCGACGTTGAGGACGAAGATCTTGCCGTCCCCGATCTTGCCCGTGGCGGCGGCGGCCTTGATGGCTTCGACGGCCTTGCCGGCGGCGGAGTCGTCGACGACCGCTTCCAGCTTCACCTTCGGAACGAAGTTCACTTGATACTCCGCCCCCCGGTAAATCTCCGTCTGACCCTTCTGGCGGCCGTAGCCTTTGACTTCCGAGACCGTCAGGCCCTCGACACCGGCGCCCACGAGCGCTTCGCGCACGTCGTCCAGCTTGAAGGGTTTGACGATCGCTATGATCAATTTCATCGCCTGCTCCCGCGCGCCCTGTAAGCCAGGGGTGCGCCCTTCGTGTTGTCCCGCTCCGCCGGGAGACACGCTCACTTTTCCCCCTCCGACGGCTAGGTAACGCTATCGGGGGGCGGGCCGAGCGGCCGCGCTTGGTAACCTCTGATCAAGGAAAAGGCGCTGCCCGTGCATTTGCTGTGCAGATCGGCGTTATGGCGCCCATTTTGTCGGCGTTTTGTCGCTCCAGGCGTCACCGTTTGGCCGCATTGGCGAGCGTTCTCACGGCGGCGTGATCGCCCGGCGCCTGCCAGGAGCGACGCCGGGAGGCGGGAACTAAGGTCATTGCGGAGCGCTTGATGACTACGCGGCCCGGTTGCGGGGGGCCTGGGCCATCATTCGGAGACGACGAGATGATGATCAGAACTCTGCTCACCGCCACCGCGGCGATGGCTCTGCTCGCGGGCGGGGCCCATGCCGGCGAAGGCAAGAAGAAAGCGGCGCCCGCTCCGGCGACTTCAGCCGACCAGATGGGGACCGACAGCTCCAGCCAGACGATGACCAATCCGCCCGTCAGCGCTGACGCCATGAGCTCGGGGGTCGACACCTCGGCCACGGCGTCGAACATCCGGGTGGTCACCAACGGCCCGGTCGCCGACACGCCCGAAAACCGTGCGAAGTTCCCGCCGCTATCCAAGACCGGCCGGAACACCAAGCCGCGCGGGAACTAGGATCAGGCGGTCCGTCGTGGAGCCCACGCCGGACCGATGATCGCCGCCCTCCGAACCCAGGTCGCCCGCGCGAGCCTGGCTGGAACAAACTTGACCGCTGTGCGCTAACTAACTGCACGGCCCGGTTGAGGTGGGGCCATCATTCGGAGGGATGACATGAAGGTAACGACTATCTGCGCCACCGCCGTGGCGATGGCCCTGGGCGCGAGCGCCGCCCACGCTCAAACCGCCGGCCAAGCGCCGCCCGCCAATCCGCCGGCTCAGCCGCCCGCCCAGAGCGCGGGCGTGCAGGTGACGACCAGCGTCGACAGCGGAGGGGTGACCGTTCATCGCATCACCAACGGCCCGGTCGCCGATACGCCGGAAAATCGTGCGAAATTCCCACCGCTTTCAGCGACTGGCCGCAGCACCAAGCCTCAAGGCAAATAGAGCAAGGCTTTCGCCTTGAAGCGAAGGTCGGCGGGCCCTATGGTCCGCCGACTTTTTTTGCGCCTGCGAAACCAGCCCTATGTCAGCCAAAAAGCCTCTATCGTTTCAGGATCTTATCCTGAAATTGCACGACTATTGGAGCCGTCAGGGCTGCGTGATTCTACAGCCACATGACGTGGAGGTAGGGGCAGGGACCTTGCACCCGGCCACCGTGCTGCGCGCGCTGGGGCCAAAGCCGTGGCGTGCGGCCTATGTTCAGCCCTCGCGGCGGCCGGGCGACGGCCGCTATGGCGAGAACCCGAACCGGCTGCAGCACTACTACCAGTATCAAGTGATCCTCAAGCCGAACCCCGACAACCTGCAGGAACTCTATCTGGGTTCGCTGGAGGCGATCGGCCTAGACACCCGCCTGCACGACATCCGCTTTGTTGAAGACGACTGGGAAAATCCCACTGTCGGCGCCTGGGGCCTGGGCTGGGAAGTCTGGTGCGATGGGATGGAAGTCACGCAATACACCTACTTCCAGCAGGTGGGCGGCATCGACGTCTGGCCGGTGGCCGGCGAGCTGACCTACGGCCTGGAACGCCTGGCCATGTACATTCAGAACGTCGACCACTTCACGGACTTGGCGTTCAACGATCCGGATGGGCCGGCGCCGATGACCTATGGCGAGGTGTTCCTGGAGAACGAGCGCCAGCAGTCGGAAGCCAATTTCCACCTCTATGACGTCGACACGCTGAAGCGTCAGTTCGAGGACATGGAGCGCCAGGTGCCGCGTCTGCTGCAGGGCCGCGGCCCTCAGGGACAGCGCACCGTGCTGCCGGCCTACGACCACGTCTTGAAGGCCAGCCACCTGTTCAACCTGATGGACGCTCGCGGCGCGATCGCCGTGGCCGAGCGTCAAAGCTACATTGGCCGCATCCGCGACCTGACCAAGATGTGCGCCGAGGCCTGGGTCGAGAACGAGGGCGGCAACGCCGTGAAGTCCGACGCCGAGACGGTGAAGGCCTGAACATGCCCCAGCTGCTGATCGAACTTTTCTCCGAAGAGATTCCCGCCCGCATGCAGGTGCAGGCTGCGCGCGATTTCGACCGCATGGTCCGCGAGCGCCTGGCCGCCGAAGGCCTGCTGCCCGAAGGCCTGAAGACCTTCTCGGGTCCGCGTCGCCTGACCCTGATCGCCGAGGGTCTGCCGATCGCCCAGGGCGACCGTCACGAGGATCGCAAGGGGCCGCGCGTTGGCGCCCCTGACGCGGCCATCGACGGCTTCCTGCGCTCGACCGGCCTGACCCGCGACAAGCTGGTGGAGAAGGACGGCGTCTGGTTCGCCCATATCCACCGCGCCGGTCGTCCGACCGCCGAGATCGTGGCCGAGATCCTGGATCAGGTGATCCGCAGTTTCCCGTGGCCCAAGTCGATGACCTGGGGCCGGGGCACGCTGCGTTGGGTGCGCCCGCTGAAGCGCATCGTCTTTATCTTCAACGGCGAGGTCGTGCCGTTCTCCATCGACGGTATTGAGAGCGGCGACATCACCGAGGGCCACCGGTTCATGGGATCGGGCAAGCCCTTCAAGGTGAAGGACTTCGATAGCTATCGCGACAAGCTGGCCGCCCATTTCGTGATCCTCGATCCCGAGGAGCGCAAAGACAAGATCATGGACGGCGCGCGCACCCTGTGCTTCGCGCGCAATCTGGAGCTGGTCGATGACGACGGCCTGCTGGACGAGGTCGCGGGCCTGGCCGAATGGCCGACCCCGATCCTGGGCGACATGGACCCCGATTTCCTGGACTTGCCGCCCGAGGTGATCCGCACCTCGATGCGCACGCACCAGAAGTATTTCGCGGTTCGCGATCCGGCGAGCGGCAAGCTCGCCCCGCATTTCCTGACCGTGGCCAATATCGAAGCGGCGGACGGCGGCAAGGAAATCGCCCGCGGCAACGGCAAGGTGCTTTCGGCCCGCCTGAAAGATGCTCGCTTCTTCTGGGACGAGGACCGCAAGGTCAGCCTGGAGCAGCGCCTTGAGAAGCTCAGCGGCGTGACCTTCCACGCCAAGCTCGGCACTCTGGCCGAGCGGGTCGAGCGCTTGGAAATCCTGGCCGGCGCCATCGCGCCGCGCGTCGGCGCCGACGTGTCCAAGGCGGTTCTGGCCGCGCGCCTGTCCAAGGCGGACCTTGCGACCGGCATGGTCGGTGAGTTCCCCGAGCTCCAGGGCCTGATGGGCGGCTACTACGCCCGTGAGGAAAAGATCAGCCCGGTGGTCGCCGACGCCATTCGCGACCACTATCGCCCGGTCGGCGCCAGCGACGAGGCGCCGGACACCCCGGTGACCATGGCCGTGGCCATCGCCGAGAAGCTCGACACCCTGACGGCCTTTTTCGCGATCGACGAAAAGCCGACTGGTTCGCGCGATCCCTATGCCCTACGCCGCGCCGCGCTCGGCGTGATCCGCATCCTGCTGGGCTCCGAGGCCCGCGCTCCGGTGCGCGAACTGGTCGCCGACTGGTACAAGTCGCTGCGTTGCTATGTCGATCCGGGCCGGGCGCTCTATGTCTCGACCCGCCGCACGACCGGCTATCTCGGTCCGAAATCGCGCGCGCCGTCCGAGGTCTTCCAGACCTATGTCGGCGAGTTCGAGGCCGCGCTGCTTGAGGGCAAGCCTTACGTCGTCTCGACCGATGAGGACTTCGACATCCGTTTCGACCGCTCGGCCCAGGCCGGCGAGGCGCCGGAAGGCGAGGTCCAGTACGAGTTCCGCCCCTATGCGGTGGTGGCCGACGAGGTCCTGAGCTTCCTGGCCGACCGCTTGAAGGTCGCCCTGCGCGACCAGGGCAAACGCCACGATCTGGTGGACGCCGTCTTCGCGCTCGGCGACGACGATCTGGTGCGGATCGTCGCCCGGGTTGAGGCTCTCGACGGCTTCCTGACCGGCACCGACGGCCCGAATCTGCTCGCGGGCTACAAGCGCGCCGGCAACATCTTGAAGGCCGAAGAGAAGAAGGGCGAACTGCCCGCCGGTCCCGCTGTCGCCATGCCGGGCGCGCCGAAGGAAGAGGGTGAACTTATCGCCGCTCTGGCCGGCGCCGAGGCTCCGGTGGCGCGTGCGTTGCAGGATGAGGATTTCGCGGGCGCCATGCGTGCACTATCGGCACTGCGCGGCCCCGTGGACGCCTTCTTCGAAGGTGTATTGGTAAATTCGGAAAACGCGGCGGAACGTGAAAACCGCCTGCGTCTTCTCGTGCAGGTTCGCGACCTGATGGAACGGGTCGCGGACTTCTCACAAGTGACGGGCTAAGGAGGCCTCAAGGAATGTCGACCGATACGCTGACCAAGTCGCGCTGGGTCTATTCCTTCGGTGGCGGAAGCGCCGATGGTGACGCTTCGATGAAGAACCTGCTGGGCGGGAAGGGGGCCAATCTCGCTGAGATGTCCTCGCTCGGCCTGCCGGTGCCTCCTGGGTTCACGATCACCACCGAAGCCTGCGTCCACTACTATTCGAACGAAAAGCAGTACCCGGCCGAGCTGAAGGACCAGGTCCTGACCGGCTTGGCCACGGTCGAGAAGCTGACGGGCAAGACGTTCGGCGATCCGGCCAACCCGCTGCTGGTCTCCGTGCGCTCGGGCGCGCGGGCCTCGATGCCGGGGATGATGGACACGGTGCTGAACCTTGGCCTCAACGACGAGACCGTCGCGGGCCTGGCCAAGCTTTCCGGCGACCGCCGCTTCGCCTTCGACAGCTATCGCCGCTTCATCCAGATGTACTCCAACGTGGTCCTCGATCTGGATCACCACATGTTCGAAGAGATCCTCGACGAACATAAGGAGCGCCTGGACGTCACCGTCGACACCGGCCTCTCCGCCGACGACTGGGAACGCGTGGTCTCCGACTACAAGGACGCGGTTCAGCGCGAGCTGGGCAAGCCGTTCCCGCAGGATCCCCACCTCCAGCTCTGGGGCGCCATCGGCGCGGTGTTCGCCAGCTGGATGAACGACCGGGCGAAATTCTACCGCCGCATGCACGACATCCCGGAAAGCTGGGGCACGGCCGTCAACGTGCAGTCGATGGTGTTCGGCAACATGGGCGACAGTTCGGCGACCGGCGTGGCGTTCACCCGTAATCCGTCGACCGGCGAGGCGCGCCTCTATGGCGAGTTCCTGATCAACGCCCAGGGCGAGGACGTCGTCGCCGGCATCCGCACGCCCCAAGCCCTCACCAAGATCGCCCGCGAGGAAATGGGCGAGAAGGCCCCTTCCATGGAAGAGGCGCTGCCCGAGGTCTTCCTGCAGTTCAAGGCCGTCGTCGAGAAGCTCGAGCAGCACTATCGCGACATGCAGGACATCGAGTTCACGGTCGAGCAGGGCCGTCTTTATATGCTCCAGACCCGGAACGGTAAGCGCACCGCCAAGGCCGCGCTGAAGATCGCCGTGGATCTGGCCAGCGAGGGCCTGATCACCAAGGAAGAAGCGGTGATGCGGGTCGAGCCGGGCAGCCTCGACCAGTTGCTCCACCCCACCATCGATCCGGCCAGCCCGCGCGACGTGATCACGACCGGTCTGCCGGCGTCGCCCGGCGCCGCGACCGGCAAGATCGTCTTCAATTCCGACGAGGCCGAGCGCCTGGGCTCGTCCGGCGAGGCGGTCATCCTGGTGCGTGACGAAACCTCGCCCGAGGATATCCACGGCATGCACGCTGCGCGCGGCATCGTCACAGCGCGGGGCGGCATGACCAGCCACGCGGCCGTGGTGGCGCGCGGCATGGGCCGTCCTTGCGTCTCCGGCGCCGGTGAGCTGCAGATCGACGGCAAGGTCGGCGAACTGCGCGTACGCGGCCGGACCTTCAAGGCCGGCGAGATCATCACCGTCGACGGCTCCAAGGGCGAAATCCTCGCCGGCGCGGTGAAGATGATCGAGCCCGAGCTGACCGGCGACTTCGCCACCCTGATGGAATGGGCCGACAAGACCCGCCGCCTGAAGGTTCGCGCCAACGCCGAAACCCCGCTCGACGCCCGCATGGCCCGCCAGTTCGGCGCCGAGGGCATTGGTCTTTGCCGCACCGAGCACATGTTCTTCGACGAGGACCGCATCGCCGCGGTTCGCGAGATGATCCTGGCCGACGACGAGGCTGGCCGCCGCACGGCCCTGGCCAAGATCTTGCCGATGCAGCGCAATGACTTCGTCGAGATCTTCAACATCATGGAAGGCCTGCCGGTCACCATCCGGCTGCTCGATCCGCCGCTGCACGAGTTCCTGCCCCACACCGAGGCCGACCTCGAGGGCCTGGCCAAGTCGACGGGCCTCGACGCCGCCAAGCTGATGCGCCGGGCCAAGGAACTGCACGAGACCAATCCGATGCTCGGCCACCGCGGCTGCCGCCTCGGCGTGTCCTATCCTGAGATCTACGAGATGCAGGTCCGGGCGATCTTCGAGGCCGCCTGCGAGATCGCCGAAAGTGGCAAGACCGCGCCGATCCCGGAGATCATGCACCCGCTCGTCGCCAAGGGCGAAGAGATGAAGTATCTGCGCGTGCTCACTGACCGCGTCGCCCAGGCGGTGCTCAAGGAGCGTGGCCAGAAGATCGAGTATCAGGTCGGCACCATGGTCGAGCTGCCGCGCGCAGCCATCCGCGCCGGCGACCTGGCCGAGAACGCCGAGTTCTTCTCCTTCGGCACCAACGACCTGACCCAGACCACGTTCGGCATCAGCCGTGACGACTCCGGCCGGTTCCTGAACGCCTATCTGGAGAAGGGCATCTTCGAAAAGGACCCCTTCGTCAGCCTGGACCAGGAAGGCGTCGGCGACCTGATCCGCATCGCCACCGAGCGTGGCCGCGCCGTTCGCCCGGACGTCAAGCTCGGCATCTGCGGCGAGCATGGCGGCGATCCGGCCTCGATCGAGTTCTGCGAGAAGATCGGTCTCGACTACGTCAGCTGCTCGCCGTTCCGGGTGCCGATCGCCCGTCTGGCCGCGGCCCAGGCCGCCGTCGGCGGCATGGAAAAAGACCGCTAGTCGACCGCTTCACCGCCGCGCCGGCCTTCCGGCGGCGTGGCGGGGGCCGCAGTTGGACGGGTTGACCAGCCTTCGTAGGATCGCCAAAACGCGATTGAAGGAGCCGGTTGATGAGCGCCCAAGCCTCGGTCAGGTCCTTGATGATGATCCAGTATGTCCACGACATGGATCGCGCCGTCGACTTCTACCGCGACGGCGTTGGCCTGAATCTGGTCTCCAGCTCGCAGGGGTGGTCGATGTTCCGGTGTGGGGACGCACTGCTCGGTCTGCATGGGGTCTAAGGCTCTGTCCCGGAGCGACCAGTTCCCTATGCCGGCCTGAACCTCCTTGTGAGCGACCTTGATCCGGCGATCGCGCGGGCGCTGGCCCATGGTGCGGTGCTGGTCGAGATCCGCGAGCCTGAGCCGCACATTCCGGTCCGATTGGGCGTCCTGATAGATCCGGCTGGCAATGGCCTTGAGCTCAGGCAGCAGATGGACTGACGCGCCTCGCCCTGTCGTGCCCTGCAGGCTAGATAGCCCTCATGTCTCATCCCCTTGATCGCCCTGTCTGGTCGGCGCTGAGCGGCCGACAATCGGCTCTCGCCCTGGCGCAGGGCAGCGCCCTGCGTTTCGCGCCTGACTATGGTCTCTTCGCCGCCATCCCCGATGATGCGCCTGCTAGTCTCGGCGATCTCTCAAGCCTGGTCGCCGCGCATGGTGATGTCGCTCTGGTCGAATCCGAGGGACCACCGCCCATTCCAGGCGTCGCCGTCCGGACCAGCGCCGTCTGCTGGCAGATGGTGGCTGATGAACCCAACCAGGTCGGCAAGGCGGCTTTCGCTTTCGAGGACCTGACCGAGGCCGACGCCCCGCAGATGCTGGCTCTGGCCACGCTCACCGCGCCAGGTCCGTTCTTCGCCCGTACGCAGCAACTCGGCCGCTTTGTCGGGGTCAAGGTCGGCGGCCAACTCGTGGCCATGGCGGGAGAGCGAATGCGGCCTCCGGGTCATACTGAGGTCAGCGGCGTCTGCACCCATCCGGAGCATCGCGGGCGGGGCTACGCCGCCGGACTGATGCTGGAAGTCGCCGCGCGCATTCGCGGCCGCGGTGAGGTCCCGTTCCTGCACTCCTACGCCCACAACACCGGCGCGATCGCCCTCTATCAGGCGCTGGGCTTTGATTTTCGCCGTGAGCTGATCATGACCACCCTGACGCGCGGCTAGCCCCGGAGTGGCGAGCGGGGTTAGGCTCGGCGTGATCGACAAGGAGAGAAGCATGGCGTTGCAACTGAGCACTCGACGAGATCCGGCGCCGCTCGTGGAAACGGCGTCGCGCCGGCGCCGTCCGCAGTCGGTGTTCGTCTCACCGCGCGCCACGCCGGCCGGCGCGGTGGGGGTGGGGACGATGGGTGCGATGGCCCTCGGCGCCGTCGCGTTCGGAGCCTTCGCCGTAGGAGCGCTGGCCATTGGTCGCCTCGCCATCGGCAAGATCGGGGTGGGTCGCGCCCGCATCAAACGACTGGAAATCGACGAACTCGTCGTGCGCCGGCTGACGATCCTCGACGACGGCGAACCGCGCCGATAGGGTCCGCGCGTCCCGCCAGATGGTGCGGGGAATCTGGAGCCTTTTCCTATGCGTAGGATCCTCATCCCACTGCTCGCGGCTATTTGCCTGCCGTCCGCCGCCCTGGCCGCATCGCCGGTTTCGGCTGATGGCTTGGCGCGCATCGAGATGCAGGTGGAGTCTGGTTTCCTGACGCTCGAGGAGCGGCAGGTGGTGAATCTGCTGATCAAGGCCGCCGACCAGCTGACGGTGATCTACGCCAAGCAGGCGAAGGGCGAGGGGCCCGGCCACGGCTTCTATCCCGACGGTCTTACCAAGGCGCAGCTTGACGCCTATCTGGCGGCCCATCCGGACCAGAAGGCGGCCATCACCGACGGCTACACCGTGGTCCGGCGCCAGGGCGACCGCCTCGTCACCGTCCCCTACAATGTCGAGTACAAGGCCGAGTTGGAAACCGCCGCCAAGCTGCTCGAGCAGGCCGCGGCCATCACCACCAATCCCAGCCTCAAGAAGTTCCTGACCCTGCGGGCCAAGTCCTTCCGGACCAACGACTATTTTGAATCCGAGATGGCCTGGATGGACCTCGAAGGTACGCCGATCGAGGTCGCCATTGGTCCCTACGAGACCTACACCGACGAGATCTACGGCGCGAAGACCGCCTTCGAGGCGTTCGTCACCCTGAAGGACCCCGCCGAGAGCAAGGCGCTCGACAAGTACAAGGGCTACCTCCGCGCGATGGAGGAGAACCTGCCGGTCGCCGACAGCTACAAGAATTTCCAGCGTGGCGGGGCCTCGCCGATCGCCGTGGCCGAACAGGTGCGTGGCGGCGGCGACAACACTGTCGGGCCGCAGACCATCGCCTTCAACCTGCCCAACGACGAGCGCGTGCGCGAGGCCAAGGGCGCCAAGAAGGTGATCCTCTCCAACGTCCTGGGCGCCAAGTACGATCGCATCCTCAAGCCGATGGGCGACCGCGTGCTGGTCGCCGAGCAGGCGCCGTTGGTCAGCAAGAAGTACATGACCTTGGAGACGCTCTTTCATGAGCTGTCCCACAGCCTCGGCCCGGGCTCGATCAAGGTGAACGGCCGCGACACCACGGTGTCGGCCGAGCTCAAGGACATCGGCGGTACGGCTGAAGAGGCCAAGGCCGACGTCATGGGCGCCTACAACATCCTCTTCATGATGGAGAAGGGCGAACTCCCGAAAGCGGAGCGCTCCCAGCTGTTCGCCAGCTATGTGGCCGGCATCTTCCGCGCCGCCCGCTTTGGCGCCGACGAGGCTCACGGCCGTGGCGCGGCGCTGCAGTATGGCTATCTGCGCGAGAAGGGCGCCATCACCTGGGATGAGGGCCAGAAGCGGTTTCGGGTGAACGACGACGCCATGCAGGCGGGCATCACCAGCCTGCTTGCCGAATTGGTGAAGCTGCAAGGCGATGGCGACTATGCCGGGATGAACGCCTTCTTCGACCGCTACGCCAAGCTCGATCCGCAGGCCGAGCAGGTGATCGCGACGCTGAAGGATATCCCGGTCGACATCACCCCGATCTATCCGGAGAAGCTGTAGCCTCTCATGGGTGATCAACTCGCATCCGATCTCTTCCGGTTCAGCAGGTTTGAACTGGTCCAGCTTGGAAAGTCATCGATCACCGTCGGCGGGCTCGCGGCGGCGATTGTCATTGTCGCCCTCGCGGTCCTGGCCTCGCGCATCGCCGCCTCGGCCCTGCGCCGGGTCCGTGGCCGCGCAACGCAGGCCGCGTCCTCGATCTACATCTTCGAAAAGCTGACGACCTACGGCCTGGTGGTGTTCGGGGTCATCGCGGCGTTCTCGACGCTCGGCCTCGACCTGTCGTCCTTGACGCTGTTCGCCGGCGCGCTCGGCGTCGGTCTCGGCTTCGGCATGCAGGGCATCGTCAAGGAGTTCATCTCCGGTCTGGTCCTGCTGTTCGACAAGCTGATCCGCATTGGCGACTACATCGAGCTGCAGACCGGAGAGCGCGGGATCGTCGCCGAGATCGGCCCCCGGGCCACGCGCATCCGCAACAATGACGACCTCGACGTTCTGATTCCCAACTCCCGCCTGATCGAGGCGCCCGTCACCAACTGGACCCATCAGAACGGCGCACGGCGAATGCATATTCCCTTCATCGTCGCCTATGGCGCCGACAAGGAGAAGGTGCGCGAGGCTGTGCTTCGGGCCGCGCACGACATACCTTTCACGCTCAAAGACACCAGCGCGCGCAAGACTCAGGTCTGGTTGGTCGGGTTTGCGACGCACGGGCTGAATTTCGAGCTGGTCGTCTGGCCGGCCCTGGAGGCGGTGAAGCGGCCTAACGCCACCCATGCGGCCTATACCTGGGCCATCGAGGACGCGTTGCGGGCCGGAGGCTTCGAGATTCCGTTGCCCCAGCAGGAACTGCGGGTCCGTAGTTTCTTCGGCGAGCAGGGGGAGGCGGCGCGTCGAACCCTGGGTCTGCACGCCGATCCGGAGGAGATGCAGATTCAGACGCCGTCGCGCTCGGTCAACGACGCGGCCGAGGATCTGGTGCGAGGCGCTGAACAGGACGCGGATGACCCGCTGCAGGCTAAGCCTCGCGCTGGTGGCCAGGCCTAGCGCCCAGGTCGTTGCGCAACTCCCTCGTTTTGCCATCTATAGCCTATGGAAAAGCAGCCCCTCTCGACCATTGGCTATGAGCGCCAGACCCAGGACGTCGTGATCGCCAAGCTGAAGGCGGCGGGCGTCGAGACGCTTGTCGACGTCCGGGCGGTGGCCTCGTCGCGCCTCGCCGGCTTCTCCAAGACCCTGCTGGCTGCAAGCCTCGCCGAAGCTGGCATCGACTATGTCCACCTGCGCCAACTCGGCACGCCCAAGCCGGGCCGGGACGCGGCGCGCAAGGGTCACATCGCCGAGATGACCGCTATCTTCGAGGATCACCTGACCGAACCCGGCGCGCAGCTCGAACTGGCCCGCGCCAAGGAACTGGCCTCCGGCAAGAAGGTGGCGCTGCTGTGCTTCGAGGCCGACCACCACGGCTGTCATCGCAAAATCTTGGCGGAGTTGATCTGCGAGGATCTGGGCTGCCCGGTGGAACACCTCTAGGGGCTGACAAACCGCGCCTTCTCTGGCCTTTTCCGCGTCTGACAGGGGAGGGGCGGTCATGGCCCAGGGATTCGATCCGGCCGCGGCGACAAGCGTCTACTTGGCGCAGCTTTCACCCGAAGCCCACGCAAAGGCGGCCGCCTACACCCAGGGCGGCCACTGGTTGTTGCTGTGGGGCGCTCTGGTCGCGGTGCTGATCGGCTGGCTGGTGCTGCGGTCCGGCCTCCTGGCCGGTTTGCGCGCCCGGATCGAGGCGCGCAGGGCGCGGCCTTGGTTGGCTGCCGCCGCAGTCCTGGCGCTCTATACCGTGATCGAGACCCTGCTGACCTTGCCGTGGACGATCTATTCGGAGTGGTGGCGAGAGACGAACTACGGCCTCACCAGCCAACCGCTCGGCGGCTACCTGGGCGAGATGACCCTGAACACAGTCATCGTCGTGATCGTAACGGTGCTGTTGTTCTCCTTGCTCTACTGGCTGATCCGCCGGACGGCCGAGCGCTGGTGGCTGTGGGGCGGCTGCCTGGTGACGGGCTTCATCATCGTGATGATGGTGCTGGCGCCGGTGTTCGTGCAGCCGTTGTTCAACACCTATCGAGAGGCGCCCAACGGACCGGTGCGCGACGCTATCGTCGAGCTGGCCAGGGCCAATGGCGTGCCGCACGACAAAATCTACATCTACGACGGGTCCAAGCAGTCCAACCGCTACACCGCCAACGTCTCGGGTCTGTTTGGGACCGCCCGTATCGCCATGAGCGACGTGATGTTCGCAAAGGGCGCTGACCTGCCCGAGGTCAAGGCCGTGGTCGGGCATGAGATGGGCCACTATGTCCACATGCATGTGATCTGGATGGCCTTGGCCTTTGGCGGCTTGGCTCTGGTCGGGTTCTTCCTGGTCGACCGCCTGTTCACCCCCGTCGTACGGCTCACTGGAGCCAAGGGAATCGCAGGTCTTTCCGATCCAGCCGGCTTCCCGGCGATCAGCATCATCCTGGCGGTGTTGGGCCTGCTGGGCGCCCCGATCATCTTTTCGGTCACCCGCGCCGTCGAAACCGACGCCGACCGCTACTCGCTGCAGCACGTCAACGAGGCGGACGGCTTGGCTAGGGCTCTGGTCAAGACCATCGAGTACCGCGCCGCCACCCCGTCGAAGCTGGAGGAGATATTGTTCTACGACCATCCGGCGGTCGGCAGCCGTGTCCGCATGGCCATGGATTGGAAGGCCGCGCAGGCAAAGGTGGACGAGGTCAGCTAGGCGATGACGAAATCAGATCTGCTTCCCGGACTAGCGCCGGGCCTGGTGGTCCTGGCCGACCCGGCGACGGAGTGGGCAAGCCTCTACGAGCAGGAGGCCGCGCGGATCGCCAACGCCCTAGGTCAGGCCGTCGTCGCCATCGAGCACTACGGCAGCACCTCGATTCCGGGCATCAAGGCCAAGCCGATTATCGATCTGCTGATCGGCGTGCCGCACCTGGACGACGCCTTGCGCCTGGTCGAGGCGATGGAGGGCCTGGGCTACGACTACGCCGCCCACGCCGGCGTTCCTGGCCATCACGTCTTCGGAAAGGGCGCGGCCCGGACGCATCTGGCTCATTTCGTGGAGCATGCGGGCGAAAGCTGGTTCGAATGCCTGCGTTTCCGCGACCGGCTGCGTGCCGACGCTGAACTCGCCCGGGCCTATGAACGGCTGAAGATGGAGCTTGCCGCCAAATATCCGCGGGACCGCGCGGCCTATACGGCGGGCAAGAGCGCTTTCGTGGCCAGCATATTGGCGGGCGCGTGATCGACCTCGTCATCTTTGACGCCGATGGCGTCCTGGTGGACAGCGAGGAGATAGCCCTGGCGGTCTTGGCGGAGGCCGCGTGTCGGGCAGGGGCGCAGATCGATCTTGCCGAGGCGTTGGGCCTGTTTCGCGGCCTGAAGATCTCTGACTGCGTGACGCAAATCGAAAACAGGTCCGGACGCCCCGTCGGCGATAGCTTTATCGACGATGTTCGCCGCGCCACCGCCCTGGCCTTCGAGGCCGACCTGCGGGCGGTCGAAGGTGTGCATGAGACCCTGGCGGCGATCTCGATCCCGGTCTGCGTCGCCTCGAACGGCCCCATGTCGAAGCTCGCCCAAACGCTCAGCCTGACGGGGCTGCATGATTATTTCGAGGGGCGGGTGTTCAGCGCCTACGAGGTCGGCTCTTGGAAGCCGGACCCGGGCCTCTTCCTGCATGCCGCGCGAACCCTGGACGTTGATCCCTCACGCTGCGTGGTGATCGAGGATTCCGTCACCGGCGTTCAGGCCGCCAAGGCCGCTCAGATGCGTGTTCTCGGGTTTACCGGCGGGCGGACAGGGGCGGGGCTCGAATTGAGCCAGGCCGGAGCCCAGCCGTTCGATCGCATGGCCGATCTGCCGGCCCTGCTGGCGAGCCTCAGTCCTTCGGCTTGAGGTCGGGCCGAGAGGCCAGGAACGCGGCGCGCTCGGCCGGCGTCAGCACCTTGGCCGCCTTCTGGCGCGAAACCTTGGGCGTCGGTGGCGCATAGCTCCGGGTCGACGTCGCTTGGCGTCTGGGATCGGACGGCTTGGAGGGTGGTGTCATCGGCGCTTCCGCTGAGCGACTCGCCAAGATCGGCGGCCGACCGGTTGGCGGCAACCTATCGCGATCCGGCGGCCATGTCCGAAGCTACCTGGGCCCGGGGCGGGCGAGGCGCATCAACCCGCTAGGGAATTTAGGTGGATTTGAACGGCGATAACTCTAGGTTGAGCCAAAGCCCTTGATGGTGGAGCTCTCGCAATGCCTTCCAAGACCAGGTTCGGTTTGGTCTGCCTCGTCGCATTTGCTGGGATGGCGGGGTTGGCCACGGCGACTGGGCTCGCGTCGGCCGCATTCCATTCTGATCGGGCGCCTCCGCCCAAGGCCTTCGATCTGGACGGTGAGCGGTTTCATTGGGCCGTCGCGCATGGCGTGGTCGGCAGCGTGGGCCTCAGCCGGCGAACCGCTGTCTTCGATGATGGAACCGAGTGGACACCCGAACTGCTGATCACCTGCTCGGGCATGGTGTCTGGGGGTATTCAGGAGCGGACCTTTGTCCCGAAAGGCGGCAAGGTTCAACTGAGAGTGAAGGCTGGCGACAAGACCCTCCGGGTGAGGAACGGCATCCGTGAATTCGGCCAGCACCGTTTCGTGGAAGGCCAAGGGGATCTGCCGCCCGGCTGGTTCGACGCCCTGTCGCAGGCGCCGACGGTCACTGTCACCTATGCGGGCGAGAGCCGTAGTGTCCCCGGCCCGGGACCTGAGCTGACCAGGCATTTCGAACGCTACTGCCGCGATCTCGCGCGTCGCACTTCACGAGATGAAACCTAGCGTGCTTGGCGTCACCTTCGTCTTGCTGAGCACGCGGATGCTCCTCTAGGGTTGTGGCTAACGCTGCCAAAGCAGCGAGGGGGAGTCATATGGATCGTCGAATTTTCCTCAGCGGAACCGCCGCACTGGCCGCCGCCTGGGCCGGCGCGCCGCCGGTCGCCCTGGCCGCCACCCCAGAGGACGCCCGGTTGCGGGCGATCCTCGACGCCTTCTGGGAAGCAGACCTGGACGAGGCGCCGCAGATGGCGACCAGCTTCGGCGTAGACACTGGAAAACGGGCCGGCCAGCGGGCGCGCCTTGATGACGTTTCGTCCGCCGCGCGCGCGCGCTGGGTCGCGGCTCGCAAGACCCGCCTTGCGCAACTCTCGGCGATTGACCGGACCAAGCTCTCTTCGATGGGGCAGACCGATCTCGACGTCGTTCAATACGCCTATCGCAAGATCGTGGAGGGGGGCGAGCGGTTCACGTTCGGCGAGGGTGGGTACTATGCGCCGTACTCCCCCTTCGTGATCAGCCAGCTTTCGGGCGTCTACCAGGCCACGCCGGACTTCCTGGACTCGGTGCATCCGGTAAAGACCTTGAGCGACGCCCAGGCGTATCTGGCGCGTCTCGACGCCTTCGCAGGCACGATTGACGCGAACACCGCCGACTTCCGCAAGGACGCGGCCCGCGGTGTGCTCGCGCCCGATTTCGCGCTCGACCAGACCTTGGGCCAACTGCGCAGGTTGAGGGCGCCCGCCGCTGAGGCGCACGGACTGACAACGTCGCTGGCGCGTCGTGCGGAGGAGGCGAAGATCGCCGGGGATTGGAGCGCTCGTGCGGCGGCTATCCTGACGACCAAGGTCTATCCGGCGCTTGATCGCCAGATCGCCGAGGTCGAGGCGGCGCGGCCGAAGGCCACGCCCGAGCCTGGAATCTGGAGAATTCCGGATGGAGAGGCCTTCTACGCCGGCGCGCTCGCCTTCCAGACGACCACCAATCTGACGCCCGAGCAGGCGCACGAGATCGGTCTCAAGCAGGTGGCGGACCTCGACGCGCGAATGGACGTGCTGTTGCGCGCCGAGGGGCTGACCGAGGGCACGGTGGGCCAGCGTGTCGAACAGATCTCCCGGCGACCTGACCAGCTCTATCCGAACACCGACGCCGGCCGCGCCGACCTGCTGCAGGCGCTGAACGTGCAGACCGAAGACATGCGGGCCAAGATGCCGCGCGCCTTCCAGACGCTCCCTAAGACGCCGGTCGAAATCGTTCGCGTGCCGCCCGATATCGAGGACGGGGCGCCAAACGGCTACGCCACCGCGCCGACCCTTGATGGCTCCCGGCCCGGGCGCTTCTACATCAACCTCAAGGACACGGCCGAGTGGCCGAAGTTCACCCTGCCGACCCTGACCTACCACGAGGCGATTCCCGGCCACCAATGGGAGGGCGCGATTGCGCTCTCGTCCACGGAGATCCCCCGTCTGCGCCAGGTCGCCATCGGCTTCGCGGCCCACGGCGAGGGCTGGGCGCTCTACGCCGAACAGCTTGCCCAGGAACTCGGCGCCTATGAGGGCGACCGGCTGGGGCAACTTGGCTATCTCCAGTCCCTGCAATTCCGCGCGGCCCGGGTGGTGATCGACACTGGCATCCACGCCAAGCGCTGGAGCCGTGAGAAGGCCACCGACTACATGGTCGAGAAGACCGGTTTCGTGCGCAGCCGCGCCCAGCGCGAGATCGACCGCTATGCGATCTGGCCGGGCCAGGCCTGCAGCTACAAGATCGGTCACACCGAGTGGGTGCGGCTGCGTGAAGAGGCCAAGGTGCGGGCAGGGGCGAAGTTCGACCTCAAGGTCTTCCACGACGTCCTGCTGCGCGGATCGATGCCGCTGGTGGTCCTGGAGCGCACGGTCAAGGAGATGTTCCCGGGCTAGCACTGTGCGTGCAGCCGTCGCCGGCTCTCAGCAGGCGTTGGAAGTAGCTTCGCGCAAGCGCTCTAGTCTTGCGCTGGCACGGGCCGTTCTAAAATCCAGACGGGGAGATCGGCGACCAGCTCGAAGCCGAGGCGCGTATAGAGCGGCCGACCTGCTTCGGTCGCGCCGAGGTGGAAGCGCTCCACGCCGCGGCGCCGATAGTCCTCGATCACCTGGGTGAGCAAGGCGCGGCCCATACCCTTGCGTTGGTGCGCGGGCGGCGTAGCCATAAGTGTGATTGCGGCGGTGTTGCCGGTTGGGGTCACGGAGACGGTGCACGCAGGGCCTTCGTCGCCCCAGGCGATATAGGTCTCCACGCCGCCGGTCTCGGTGATGCTGACTTCGATGCACCTGGCGATGACATCCGGGGCGTGTCGAACGCGGCGGCGATCAGATCGCCTGCGACACCGACCAGCTCGGGTCCGAGTGCGCGGACGATCTTCGTGGGACGCGCTGGTTGAACGGCGACGTCAGGGCGCAGCACCATGAGCGGTGCAGCGCCGACAGCGACGAGACCTAGCCGCCTCGCGACCGGTGCAAGGCTTTGCGCTGCACCGGGGCTCATAACGGCGGTGAGCGGCCGATCTCGTTCCCGCGCGCGCGCCACGGATCGAATGAGGAACGCCTCGGCGTCGGGATCAGCGCCTAGGGTCAGTCTATTGTGGTCGGCCAGGGGCTCATCGGTCAGACCCAGAACGCAGTTTCGCGTCATGTGCAGTTCGATCCCGGGCGTTGCGTTCATCTGCGCGACGAGCGCGCGCACGCAAAGCTGGATCAGCTCTTCAGTCTCATCCATGGCCTTGCCCCCCCGCGCCCAGCTAGACGCACCGGCTCATGCTAACGCTCGCTCCGGCGGCCAGCCAGCCCTCGCGCGGCGGGGACTTCCCAATTCTCTGTGCGTTGCCTCCAAGCGTAGAGCAGTAGAGGGTCGTGGATCTGTAATTGAGTGGACGTTTGTGGGCGGCGGCGCGCTGACGGCGAACAGCGCCTCCCGTTCAAATGCATAAGCTTCAGCATTTGTCGGGCTGTTCGCCGGGCCCGGAAAGGCCCGCCATGACTGACGCCGCACCAGCCCGCAAGCCGTTCACGGTAGAGCCCGACGCCACTGCCGCCTATTGGCGCAACAGCGCCTCCAACACCTTGCCGCCTCCGGACATGATGGGCGCATACATGCGCAATCGTCCGCTCGCCGCGCCGGTCGAAGGCCGCCGCGCCTGGATCATCGGCAGTGGCATCGCGGGCCTCGCCGCGGCCTTCTATATGATCCGCGATGGCGGCATGGCCGGCGAGGACATCACCATCCTGGACGCCATGCAGGTCGAGGGCGGTTCGCTCGACGGCGCAGGCGATCCCGAGCAGGGCTACATAGTCCGCGGCGGCCGGGAGATGAACTGGAACTACGACAACCTGTGGGACATGTTCCAGGACGTGCAGGCGCTGGAGTTGCCGAAGGGCTACAGCGTCCTGGACGAGTACCGGTTGGTCAACGACAACGATCCGAACTTCTCCAAGGCCCGGTTGATGCACAAGCGGGGTCAGATCCGCGACTTCGCCACGCTCGGGCTCTCGAAAAGCCAGCAGTGGGAGGTCATCCGGTTGCTGCTGAAGCGCAAGGAAGACCTCGACGACGTCACCATCGAGCAGTACTTCAGCGCCGGATTCCTGGAGACCAACTTCTGGTACCTCTGGCGCTCGATGTTCGCCTTCGAGAACTGGCAGAGTCTTCTGGAAATGAAGCTCTACATGCACCGGTTCCTGGACGCGATCGACGGCCTGGCCGACATGTCCGCGCTGGTTTTCCCCAAGTACAATCAGTTCGACAGCTTCGTTCGCCCGCTGGTGACTCATCTACGTGAGCGCTGCGTGAAGGTGGAGTTCGGCGTCCGCGCCTATGATCTCGAGATGAAGGTCGCGGGCGACGCCCGCAGCGTGACGGCCATCCGCGCCAAGCAGGGCGACGCCGACACCACGATCGCCGTCGGCGCCAAGGATGTGGTGTTCGCCCTGACCGGTTCGATGACCGAAGGCACCGCCTACGGCGATATGGACACCGCCCCGGTGCTGGCGCGCGGGGCCAGCGATCCCGGCGAGGACAGCGATTGGACGCTCTGGAAGAACCTGGCCAAGAAATCGCCGATCTTCGGCAAGCCTGAGAAGTTCTACGGCGATGTTCCCGGCTCGATGTGGGAGTCGGTCACGCTCACCTGCAAGCCCTCTCCGTTGGTCGATAAGCTCAAGGAACTCTCGGTCAACGATCCCTATTCGGGCAAGACGGTCACCGGCGGGATCATCACCTTCACCGACTCCAGCTGGGTGCTCAGCTTCACCTGCAACCGCCAGCCGCACTTCCCCGACCAGCCGAAGGATGTGTTGGTGCTGTGGGTCTACGCCCTGCTGATGGACAAGGACGGCGACTACATCAAAAAGCCGATGCCGGCCTGCACCGGCCGCGAGATCCTGGCGGAGCTCTGCTACCATCTGGGCATTGAGGATCAACTGGACGCTGTGGTGGCCAACACGAAGGCGCGGCTGGCGCTGATGCCGTACATCACCGCTCAGTTCATGCCGCGGGCCGCCGGCGACCGCCCCCATGTGGTGCCGGCCGGCTGCACCAATCTTGGCCTGATGGGACAGTTCGTCGAGACCGCGAACGACATCATCTTCACGATGGACAGCTCGATCCGCACTGCTCGGGTCGCCGTCTACACGCTGCTCGGCTTGCCCAAGCAGGTGCCGGACATCAGCCCCACCCAGTACGATATCCGCGCGATGCTGAAAGGGGCCCGCGCGCTGAACAACGGCGAGCCGTTCCCTGGCGAGCGGCTGCTGCACCGGCTGCTCGACAAGACCTATTACGCTCACATCCTGCCGCCGCTGGCCGAGCCAGAGACGACGAGGCGCGACTCCGCCGAGCGCGAGCTGCGGGAGTTGCTGGGTAAGGGCGATCAGGCGCTCGGCGCCGTCATGAACTGGCTGGAAGGAATTCGAGGCTCCCTCGCACGCAGGAAATGAACAGGCGGCGCGCTGCGACATCGGCGGCGATGCTCGACCTCTGAGATCATCGCCGCCGCGATTGGGTCGCCTAGGCTTCGGCGAACCGCCGCAGCCGCACCTGAATCAGTTCATCGGCTTCGCGCATGATGCGGTCGATCAGTTCCTGGACCGTCGGCACGTCATGGATCAGGCCGGCGACCATCCCGCACGACCATCCGCCAGCGTCCATTTCGCCGTCCCGCAGGATGCGCGGATAGACGCCGGCCACTTCCTCAGCGATGTCGGCGAAGGTCACCTTGTCGCCCATGGCCCGTTCCTTCTCCAGGAGGCGCTCGACGCCGGCGTTGACCAGCACGCGCTCGGTATTGCGCAGCGGACGCATGATCAGGCGGGTGTCCAGTTCCGAAGCGTCGACCAGCGCCTGCTTCACATTGGGGTGCACCGGGGCTTCCTGGGTCGCGATGAAGCGGGTTCCCAGGTTGATGCCGTCCGCGCCCAACGCCAGGGCGGCGACGAGCGAGCGGCCGTCGGCCATGCCGCCCGAGGCCAGGAACGGGATCTTCAGTTCCTCGGCGGCGCGCGGCAGCAGGATGAAGTTCGGCACGTCATCCTCGCCAGGGTGACCGCCGCATTCGAAACCGTCGACGCTGACGGCGTCGCAGCCGATGGCCTCCGCTTTCAGCGCGTGGCGGACCGAGGTGCACTTGTGGATCACCACGATCCCCGCGTCCTTCAGGATCGGCAGCCACTTCTGCGGATTGTTACCGGCCGTTTCCACGACCTTGACGCCGCTCTCCACGATCACGTCCACCAGACCTGGATAGTCCGGCGGCGTTACCGAGGGCAGGAAGGTCAGGTTCACGCCGAACGGCTTGTCGGTCATTTCCCGGCAGCGAGCGATCTCGGCGCGCAGGCGATCGGGGGTGCCTTGGGTGAGGCCGGTGATGATCCCGAGGCCGCCGGCGTTCGACACCGCCGCCGCCATCTCGGCGAAGCCGACATAGTGCATGCCGCCCTGGACGATGGGATGGCGAACGCCAAGCATTTCGGTGATGCGGGTCTTCATGAGATCGGTCCTATGGCTCGGCGACGGGGCGCGGGAGAATCTTTACGGAGTAAATAAGAGTGGAGGGCGGCGCTCAAGTCGAGAGCCGCGGTAGATCAGCGAGCGGGGCGACGTAGCGGGCGGCCCCGTCCGAGAGCTCGCCCGTGGGCCGTAGGCCGAGCCGCGTCGCCAGCGTAACGGAGGCCAGATTGGCCGGTTCGATGAAGGCCTCGATCTGGGTGCAGTCCGGCTGGCCGCGCAGCCAGTCCACCGCCAGGGCCGAGGCCTCGGTCATCAGGCCCTGGCCCCAGAACCGGGGATGCAGATGGTAGGCGTATTCCGAGCACGGCCCCAATTGGTTGAAACCTGCAATCCCGACGAACGCGCGTTCGGCCCGCGTCTGCAGCGCCCAGCGGAAGCGCGTCCCGTCCACGGCGCTGCGGACGAAGAAGTCGATGATCTTGTCGCTGTCGGCCGGGCTGCTGGCCGGTAGCGCGATGGGGCGACGCTCATAGTCGCAGGCCGGGCCGGAATAGCGGCAGACCTCCTCGCGCGACCACAGGTCGAACATGTCTGGAGAGTGGACAAGCGAGAGCGGTGTCATGACCAGCCGCGCCGACCGTAGGGTCGGAATGGTCAGCGCGGCGCTCACGCTCGGCTAGCGCTTGCGGACGAACACGGTGCCGGCCGAGTAGCCGGCGCCGAACGAGCAGATCAGCCCGATGTCGCCGCTGTCGAAGTCGTCATTGGCCTTGTGGAACGCGATGATCGAGCCCGCCGACGAGGTGTTGGCGTACTCGTCCAGGATGATGACGTTCTCGCCTGGCGCCGGTTCGCGACCGAGGACGCGTTTGCCGATCAGTTCGTTCATGTTGATGTTCGCCTGGTGCAGCCACAGGCGCTTCAGCGCCGTGGGATCGAGGCCAAGATCGCCGGCGTGCTGGACGATCATCTCGGCCACCATCGGCACCACCTCGCGGAACACCTTGCGGCCCTCCTGGACGAACAGCTTGTCGCTCGCCCCGATCCCATCGGGGGCCGTGCGGTTCAAGAAGCCGAAATTATTGCGGATGTTGTTGGAGAACTGGGTCTTCAATCGCGTGCCCAGGATTTCCCAGCCGTCGCTCGCATCCTCGGCGCGCTCGACGATCACGGCCGTCGCCACATCGCCGAAGATGAAATGGCTGTCGCGGTCGCGGAAGTTGAGGTGGCCCGAGCAGATCTCCGGATTGACCATCAGCACCGCGCGCGCCGAGCCGGACCCCACGAAGTCAGCGGCGGTCTTGATGCCGAACGTGGCCGAGGAACAGGCGACGTTCATGTCGAAGGCGAAGCCCTCGATCCCCAAGGCCTGCTGAACCTCGATAGCCATGGCCGGGTAGGCGCGCTGCATGTTGGAGGCCGCGCAAATCACGGCGCCGATCTGGCTGACGTCCTTGCCCCAACGCTCGATCGCTTGCTTGGCGGCCTCGACCGCCATTTCGGCCAGGATCGAGATCTCCTCGTTGGATCGCTCGGGGATGTCCGGACGCATTACGTCGGGGTCGACCAAGCCTGACTTGTTCATCACGAACCGCGACTTGATCCCCGAGGCCTTCTCGATGAACTCGACGGAGGAGGGGGTGAGGGCGGCGACCTCGCCGGCGGCGATGGCCTCGGCGTTGGCGGCGTTGAACCGTTCGACATAGGCATTGAAGGTCGCAACGAGTTCGGTGTTCGAAAGGCTGTGCGGCGGGGTGTAAAGGCCCGTGGCCGCGATCACGGCTTGATGCAAAACGCTGTCTCCGACGACTGCCCCTCTGGTCCTGGAATCCGTCCAGGTGGGAGCTTCGAGAACAGTGATAGCACGACCGGCGCCTGCGTCAGCGGCAGATGTGGCCCTAATGACACAACGTGGAATGGTCTCGGCTTTGCCGGCGAACCGACCTTTTGCCGCCGCGTTTGGAGACGACCTACCCAATGCGGCTGGGGTGGCCGAGCTTAAGTACGGAGTACCAATAACAATGAAAACTCTCATCATCGCCGCGGCTAGCGCCGCAACTGTCGCCGCTTTCGCCCCCGCCGTCGCCAGCGCCCAGGTCTCCAACGTGGCCGGCTACGGCTCGCTGGGCTACAGCCACCACGATCTTGACGGCGCCGATGTTGGTGCAATCCAGGGTCGTCTGGGCGCGCGGTTTGGTCAGTTTGTCGGCGTCGAGGGCGAATTGGGCCTGGGCGTGAAGAAGGACAACCTCGACGTCGGCGGGATCGACGGCAAGGCCAAGATGAACTACTCGGCCGCCGCTTACGCCGTGGGCTTCCTGCCGGTTGGCGAGAACGCCGACCTCTTCGTGCGCGGCGGTTACGGCACCACCAAGGGCAGCGTCACCGTGCCGGGCGTTTTCGAGCGGGTTAGCGGTGAAAGCTGGAACTACGGCGCCGGCGGCCAGTACTTCTTCGACGGCTCCAATGGCGTGCGGGCTGACTACACCCGTCACGAGTTCACCGATGACGGCGGTAAGGCCGACGTCTGGTCCGTGGGCTACGTCCACAAGTTCTAGGGTTTCGAGTTAGCCTAAAAATAAGGGCCGCCTCTTTCGGGAGGCGGCCCTTTCTTTTTGGGCAGATGCTGGGGCGGTGAGGGGCTCGCTCAGCTGAGCTGAGCGCCGCTGTTACGCCGCCGCGTGGTGCATGAAGCTGCCGGCGAGGGCGCCGTCACGCAGGAAGATGTTCACCTTGGTCGGGCGGCCAGCTTGGGCGTAGCGCGCGGCGAGCGAGCGCGCGGCCGCTTCGGCCCGGCCCCCGGCTTCAAACATCAACTCGTTGTCGAAGGCCTCGGAACGAACGACCCAACCGTGAGCGGCCGGGGCGACGGAAATCTGCAGAGCCATACAAAGCTCCTTTACTAGCTAGTTCGGGAAGATCAGCGCCGTCCCATCAAAGGACGACACCATCAGGCAGGGCGGCGGCCATGACATGGCGGCCGCGAGGCGAAGTCAGGCCGGCATTCGGCTCGGATTATGATGACATCGAAGCATGGTGCTTCTCGCTAGCTCTACCTTGATGACAGCATAGATAGGACGTCGCGTGCGGATCGCCACCCCAGAACTCCTGAGAACTTTCGATAGAAAATCACAGGGTGTTGCCGGCACGCCCCCCGAGAACGCCATGAGCCTGGAAAGGCTCCAGGATCGACTGATCACCTTCATTTGCTCAAGACCCCTTGAATGGCCCCTTGCAGGGGCCGGAAGTGTCCCAAATTCGGCCGCGTCGCGCCTCGACTGATGCGCGCCGGACACGCCCCGCGCAATTGTCAAAAGATGTTCCGACTGCCCCTCGCCGTAAGGCGTGGGCGCGCCCATATGCTTCCGGCGCAAGGAACCCCATGGACGCCTTATTTCATCACGTCGCCGAGTTTATCGCCCGCCATCACGCCTGGGCAGGCGTGGCCTTGGGATTGGTGACGCTGCTTGAATCGCTGGTGTTGATCGGGGCCTTCATTCCGGCGACAGCGTTGATGGTGATGGCTGGCGGCTTGATCGCCGCCGGGGTGCTGGATCCGTTGCAGGTCATATTCTGGTGTGTGGCCGGCGCGGTGGTCGGCGATGCGATCTCCTACGAACTGGGCCGCGGCCTTGGCCCCAAGACCCTGCGCCACGCCGCGTTCCGCGAGCACCGCCGCAAGATCGCCCGTACCCGTCTTTTCACGCGCCGCTACGGCGCGGCCTCGATCTTCATCGGCCGGTTCTTCGGCCCGCTGCGGGCGTTCGTGCCCCTGGTGACCGGCCTGCTGGGCATGCGTCGCCGGACCTTCCAATTGGCCAACACCGTCTCGGCGGTTGTCTGGGTCCTGGTTATCCTCGCCCCCGGCTATTTCGCCGCCAAGGGCCTGGCCGAGCTTGAGGCCCTGAGCGAGGCCGACCTGATCACCGTGTTGGTCGCCACCTCGCTTGCCTTGAGCGTCGGCGGCTTCGCCGCCTGGCGCATCATCAAGGCGCGCATGGCTCGTCAAGAGGCCGCCCTCGCCATGCTGTCGGCCCGCGTCGAGCAATAGCTCAGGCTTAGTCTCCGTTTTTGGTTGCGGGGGTTCTGGCCACCGCGCCGATGCTTGGCCGCGCTTCGCCCTGCCGCGGCGTCCGGCTTGACGCTCCTCGCCTGGAGGCCGAACCTCCGTCCAGGGAGTAACGCCATTGCCTGAAGGCTTCGCAGTACAGTTCGCCGCCTCGTTTGCGGCCGTCGCCCTGTTGGTCGGGCTGGCCGCCTGGGCCAAGATCGCCAAACCGATGACGCCGCTGGACGACGCCCGCGCGCTCAAACTGCTGGAGCAGGAGTTTCCCGGCCGGACGGTCGAGCGTATCTGGGTCGCGGTCGATGGCCGGGGCGCGTTGGCCAAGTCGGGGGCTGCGGCCCTGGTCCTTTGCGAGGTCGGCGACGGCTATGTGGCGCGCCACATTCCCTGGGCCCAGGCGATATCGTCCAGTTTCCGCGACGGGGTAGTCAAGCTCGACCTGTCGGACGTGGCGGCTCCTAACGCCCGGATCGCGCTGCAGAGTTGGCCGCCCTCGGGAGCCCCGCCGCAGGACAAGAGGGCGGCGTGAAACCGGCCTTCGATCCCGTCACCCTCGCAATCCCGTTCTTCATCCTGGCGATTATCCTCGAGATCGTCCTGACCCGGCTGAAGGTGACCCGGGCGTACTATGAAACCAAGGATACCATGGCCTCGCTGGCCATGGGCCTGGGCAGCAATGCGGCGGGCTTGCTGACCGCGGGCCTCGTGGTCGCGGCGACCTTCTGGGTCTACCAGCACCGCCTTTTCGAGATTCCCACGACGGCGGTCTGGGCCTGGGTCGCGCTCTTTCTGCTCGAGGACCTGACCTACTACTGGTTCCATCGGCTGAGCCACGAGCGGCGCTTCTGGTGGGCGGCGCATGTGAACCACCATTCGTCCCAGCACTACAATCTCTCGACGGCCCTGCGTCAGACCTGGACGGGCGGGCTGGCCGGGACCTGGGTGCTGTGGTTGCCGCTCGCGTTGCTCGGCTTTCCGCCGGCCATGATCGCCATCCAGAAGGGGATCAGCCTCGTCTATCAGTTCTGGATCCATACCGAGGCTGTCGGCCGCACGCCTCGCTGGTTCGAGGCCGTGTTCAACACACCGTCCCATCATCGCGTCCATCACGCCCGCAATCCGCGCTACCTGGACCGTAACTACGCCGGCATCCTCATCGTCTGGGACAAGCTGTTCGGCACCTTCCAGCCGGAGCTGGACGAGGAAGCCTGTCGCTACGGCATCGTGAAGAACCTCAGCGGATTCAATGTCCTGCGGGTGGCCTTTCACGAGTGGATCGCGATGGGCGGGGACGTCATCCGCCACCCCCGCCACGCCCTGGGGTACATGTTCGGCCCCCCGGGCTGGAGCCACGACGCCAGCCGCGACACCTCGGCCACCCTGCGCGCGCAGTGGGAGGCCGGGCAGGGGGCGTCGGAGGTCCGTCAGGACCAAGCTACCCAGCAAGCGGCGCCGGTCTGATCCTGCCCCAGGCCGCAAGGCTTGGTCGCTCAATTGGCGTTTGACCACGTCGAGAGTACGATTTCCCGTTCGGCCTGGCTCTCGTTCTGAACCGTCAGCGTCCAGTTTCCCTTGGTGATCGGACGCCCGGCAAAGAAGGATCGGAAGATCTGGCTGGCTTCCGGCGTCCCGGCCAGGTTGGCGCCCACGACTGCGCCCTTGTCATCGATCAGCGTCGCCGACACCGTGTTCGCGGCGACGAAGGTCAGGCCGAAGTTCCGCGCATCTTCGACCGGGATGGAAACCTTCATGGTCTGTCCTGGAGCTAGCTTCACGATCTTCGAAAAGTCGGGCGCCACCGATGCAGCGGGCGCGGGCGTCTCAGCCGCGGCGTCGATCCCATACGCGGCCGCATGGGGCGGGGTCAGCGCCGACAGTTTTGCGTTCGGCGCCTGCTTGGCCGGTCCGATCGCGACGCGCGGCTTCACGAACGATGAGAAGCCCGCCGTGGTGGTCATGTCGGTGTGCAGGACGCTCTGCTGCGCATTGTCAGCGATCGTCCAGAGCGCGGAGGGCACGGCGACCACGCCGTCGTTCGCACCCAGCATGTAGCAGACCGCCGGCAGCGGGTTTCCGGCCAGGACCGAGAACTTGACGCCCTTCGCGTCGTTGTGGAGCGCGTTGAACTGCGCGACCACGCTTGGCCGCAGTTCGCGCAGCGCATCCATCGGTCTCCCGGCGGCTTCAAGCGGCGCGCTGATCAGGTCCGCGCAGCGGCTTCCCATGTTGGGCGTGCCGAGCATCACCAGATGCGCCACCTGAGGCTTGCCGTCACGATAGCTCGGCATGGCCGCCTGAATGTAGCGTCGGCTGATCAGCCCGCCCATCGAGTGGGCGACGATGTCGACGTGCCAGGCATTGCGGTCCTTCTGGGCATATTCGATGTAGCGTTTGAGCTGATCGGCATTCTGGCTGATCGTGTTCGTCGGCCCCAAATTCCCCATTTCTTCGCCGGTGTTCATCCGGCCGAACTGGGCGTTCTGGCCTACAGGAAACGCCTTCCGGTCACTTGAATGGCTGCTGGTCAGGATGGCCTGCCAGGCTTCCCAAGCCTTCCAGTTGGACCACAGCCCATGCACGAGAAGGATCGGCTTCGGCGCGACCTTGAGGTTGCGGGTCATGCTGTCGACCTTCTTTCCCGCGTCCTCGACCTCGGCCTTGATGCGCTGCATCAGTCGCGGGCGCCCGTCGTCGTACCAGGCGTAGCCAGAGGAATCCCATTTGAAGGTCACTTCGCGCTGTTCGCCTGACGGCACGTTGACGGCGATCTCCTCCAGGAGCCCGTCGGGGCGAGCTCCGTCCCGCTTGTCGCCCTTGTAGGTGTCGCGGAACTTGACCGTCGCGGACTTCTCCTCCGGGCCGTCATTGGCGACGATCGCCGTCATCCGGATGATGTTGCCGTCGGTGGTGCCCGTCTGTTCCTTGATAGCTTGCCATTCCTCCCAGGCGGGGAAGCGCATGTCCTCGAACTTCACGTCGACCAAGCGCAAGTCCGCGCCGCAGCGACGCAGGTCCCAGCGAAGCGTTTCGGTCACGTTCTGGAAGGTGATCGAATGGCTGCCGGAGAGCCGATCGGGGTCGGAGGGATTGATCCGGTCATGGCCGCTGCTGGAAAAAGCCACACCGCCGATTGTCGTGGGCGTAGCGGGAAGGCTCTGGTTCATGCCCTGCTTGGGGACGCATTGGCCGCTGAAGCTTGATGATGCCGATCCCGAGGTTGTTCCTGTCACCTTCGGAAGCCGAATGCCGATGCCGTAGGAGCCGTCGGAATTCATGTTGATGTCGACGTTCGTCTCCAACCCGCTGCCGTTGGCGCTGGTCTCGCTGCGGTTGACGAACTGGCCAGACATCGTGCGCGGCGTGCGCTCGCCGCTACACATGTGTTGGTCCTGCGAGGCCCTGGTCTCGGTGGAGACGGAGCTCAGACTGATGTTCGCACGGCCAACGCTGAAATCCGGCTGCGGCGTCGCGCGGACCGCGATCTGGGCGGTGTAGTCGTATTTCATCGACCAATTGGTGGTGTCCATTCCCTTGCGGGAAACACGCTCCTCGGTCTTGGAGCTGGAATTGGCCTGAGATCGCGAATACTGGACCGAGCCGGCCCAGCCCCGGGTGCATTTCGCAGCCGCCGCGGCCGCTTCAGCCGCGACCGGTACGGCCGTGCTCGCCAGCATCAATCCGATCGCGAGCGCCGGCAAACTGCGCAAAACAATCATCAGGTCCTCGCCTCCATCTAGGGGGCGAGCCTGAATCTCATTCCCTGTGCCCCTGGCTCACAAAAGTTGAGCGGGGTTAGCTCTGAACAGGGCCGCGTCGTGAAGGCGTGATCGACCAAAGCGGCTCGACACGCGATCGAGACGGCCGCGACGGCGGTAAGTTGTGGGGTTGGCGAGCTCGGCGTGGCGTCAGCCCTGAACCGACAGCCCCTCCATGCCCCGGAAGAAGGGCAGGGCGCGCCAGGTCGGTTGGTCACCGGCCAGGTGGAGGTCAGGGAAGCGTTCGAACAGCTTCACCAGCGCACGCCGCGCCTCGATCCGGGCCAGGGGCGCGCCGATGCAGATGTGGCTGCCGCCGCCGAAGGCGACGTGGGGGACGTGCTTGCGGGTGATGTCGAACCGGTCGGGCTCCTCGAACACTGCCGGGTCGCGATTGGCCGCATGCAGCGACGTGATCACCGATTGGTGCGCAGCCATCGGGCAGCCGCCAACCTCGCGCGGCTCCGAGATCACCCGGTTGGTGATCGCCACGGGTGATTCATAGCGCAAGATCTCTTCGATAGCCGCCCCGGCCAGGCTTGGGTCGGCCTTCAGCTTGGCCAATTCCTCGGGGTGGTTCAGCAGAAGCCAGACGCCGTTGCCGATGAGGTCTGTCGTGGTCAGGTTCCCGCCTATCAGAAGGGCCGAGAGATTGACCCGGATTTCGCCATCCGACAGCGGTGCGCCGCCGGCCTGCAGGGCCACCATGTCGCTGATCAGATCGTCCTGCGGCGCCCGGCGCCGGGCCTCCATGAGGTCCGTGAAGTAGGTCATCAGCATGCCCGACCCCCATTCCATGCGCGCCGTCTCTTCGGGCGAGCGCAACGGATTGAGGCCAAGGATCGAAGCTTCCGACCACTCGCGGAATTCCCGCATCCTTTCGGGCTCCACCCCTAGGATCTTGGCTATGGCCAGGATCGGGATCGGAATGGCGAGATCGTTGATCAGGTCGAACGGCGCATCGGCGGGCGCCTCATCGATCACCTTGTCGATGATCGCTTCGATCTGCGGCTTCATCGCAGTGATCCGCGCGTAGAACGCCTTGGCCAGCGGCAGGCGAACGCGCGAGTGGTCGGGTTCGTCCAGCGACAGGATGCTGTCGATCCGGTCGCTCTCGTCGTCGCGATCCATGCGCCGGAGCAGCGAGCCTTCCTCGGCGTTGATCCAGTGTCGCCAAAGCGTCCGGTCGTTCACGGTTTCGCGGACGTCGTCATAGCGGGTCAGGAACCAGGTCTTGACGGGTTCGTCACGGAAGACCGGGCACTGCTCGCGCATCTCCTTCAGCCGCTCGTGAGGGCTGACTCGGGCCACCGGATCGAAGGCTGAGGTCCCGACAATGCTGTGCGGCTGGGTCATGACGCGTCTCCCTGGTACTTTTGCCGGGATAGTGCGCTCGTTTGCTGAAATGGAAAGCCGAAAGGGGTGGTTTCCCTTGCGGCATAAGGGGAATTTAGTCCCTCAGCAGGGGGAGCGACAGGCCTGAGACGGGCCGCGCGTTGAGGATTTCCCGACGGAATCGGAACAGTTCGGCGGGTCTGCCGCCGGTTTCGGAGTCGACGCGGCCGAGCCCCTCGACGAGTTCAGCTCGCTCCAGCGCTCGCCGGAAATTCTGCTTGTGCAGCGGCACCCCGGCGATCGCCTCGGCGGCCCGCTGCAACGCTGAAAGCGTGAAGGCCTCGGGCATCAGTTCGAACACCACCGGGCGATATTTCAGCTTGCCGCGCAGGCGCGAGAGGGCGGTGGCCAGGATGCGGCGGTGGTCGGAAATCATCGGCTCGCCCAGTGCAGCGGCCAGGGCGGGCGAGGGGCGGGCCGGCGCCTCGGCCCGGTCACGCGCCGCTTCTGAGGCGAGGCCCGCCTCGTAGAGCAACTCGTAGCGCTCCAGCACGCGCTCCTCGTTCCACGGTGCTCCGTCCAGGGCGAACAGCAGGCGGGCGCGTGAGAGCTTTTCGACGCTGCTATCGGCCCAGCAGCGCAAGGCCGGTTCGATTTCGTCCACCGCTTCGGGGCGGCCCTCGCGCCAATCCTCATAGGGGAAGAACCGCGACCAGCTGGCCCAGGCGGTGTCGGGGGCGGTGGTGTCCACGGCGTTGGGCGTCAGCGCCAGATAGCCGACCGACAACACGCGCGCCGCGCCCAGCTCCTTGCCCATGTCGGCTAGCGGGGCGTCGCGGCCCTTGTCGCCGAAGGTGTAGAGCTGTTCGACATAGCCGAGGTCGAAGCGGGTTTGGGCGGTCACGAAGGCCCGCAGCGCCAGTTCGAACGTCCGGTGGCCGTCGGGATCGAAGGGGCCGAAGGGCAGGCTGGCCGGCCCGTCTTCCGGGCGCACGATCAGCACCACGGCGTCGCCATCGCGGATCGCCACCACCACGGCGGACAGTCCAATGACGACGGCGGCTGGATCCATCAGTAGCGGACCGCGAAGTCGAACGGCACGCCGACGCCTGAGTACTCGTAGTCGCCCATGGCCTCGACGGCGTCGACCATACGGCCGCGCCGGCCCAGGACGTCGTCGGCCAGGGCCACGATGCGGCGGTTCGGATAGGCATGCTTGGCTGCTTGGCGCATGGTCAAGGCGATGGCGCGTTCATCGACCTCGGGGTTGCGGTCGCAGGCGAGGACGAAGGCGCTGGCGCTGGAGCGGCTGATCCCCGCCCAGCAGTGAACGATCATCGGGGCGGTCTCGTCCCAGGTGGCGCCAAAGGCCAGCAGGCTGCGGACGAGGCTTTCGCTCGGCAGGATCAGGCCGTCCATCGGCTCGGCGATGTCGTTGACCGAGAGCTTCAGGTGGCGTTCGGGAGGCATCCCCTTGGGCGTCGGGATCATGCTGGCGGAGTCCAACAAGGTGATGACATGCGACGGCGCACGCGCGGCGATCAGCCCCGGCACCTCGGCCAATCCGCATACAATCAAGGTCATTCAGCTACTCGGTGTCGAAGGCCGCGGCTGAGGATGCGAATCCCGCCGCCTCGGAGAGGACATGATAGCGCTGAATGTAACGGCTTTGCGCCTGAGCCGCGGAAAGCGGTTCGATGACCAGATCGTATCCAGCCGGCGGCGCGTCGAAGAACTCCAACGCCTCTTGATGGTTGAAGCCGGCCAGCTGGGTCGCCTCGAAGAAGGCGCAGGCCCGGTCGGCCTGCTTGATCAGCTTCTTGGTCGCCAGCGGCGTCTTGGCCGGAATGCCGAAACGGATGTGGATCGCCGTCTCCAGCCGCTCCTCGAACTTCTTGTAGTCCAGCCCCAGCGCCGCCTTGAACGGACTGATCATATCGCCAATCACATATTCCGAGGCGTCGTGCAGCAGGGCGGCCAACCGCCACTTCGGCTCGAGGTCGGGTTGGATGTGGGCGCAGATTTCTTCGACGACCACCGAATGCTGGGCCACCGAGAACGCGTGCTCGCCAATCGTCTGGCCGTTCCAGCGCGCCACCCGGGCCAAGCCATGGGCGATATCCTCGATTTCGATGTCCATGGGGGAGGGATCGAGCAGGTCCAGTCGCCGACCCGACAACATCCGCTGCCAGGCGCGAGGTTCCTGAGCCGATAGACGCAGCCCTTTCCTCACCGATGCGTTCCTTTCATGGTCAAGGTCGTGAACTGACCCAGGACTTGCCAAAGATCAATGCGTGGCATGCGCCTGGGGTCCATCTTGGCCGCGTACCGTACAGCAAGGAAACGAACATGAGCTGGGCTAGGATCATGGCGCCGCTATCGGGCGGCGAAGGCGACAAGGCGGCGATCGCAGCGGCCGCCAAGCTTGCCGAGCCGTTCGGCGCCGAGCTTGCCTGCGTCTACACGCCGGCCGATGTCGCCGATGTCATGCCCTGGATGGGCGAAGGCTTTCTTGGTGGCATCCAGACCACGGCCCTAGAATCGCTAAAGGAGGCCGCGGAAGCGGGCGAGAAGAACGCACGCGCTGCAGTCGAGGCGCTTCCCTACGCCAAGAGCCAGTTCATCTCGCTTCAGACGCCGGTCTGGGCCGGCCTCTCGGCCGAGAGCCGGCTGTCCGATGTCGTGGTGTTCAACAATGATCCCGCCCGCGGGCGGGGGCCGCTTGGCGAGGCCTTTCAGCAGATGGTGGCCGACGAGCAGCGCCCGGTGCTGATCGCCCGCGAGGGGTTCAGCGTCGGCGGGCCGGTGGCCGTGGCCTGGGACGGCGGCAAGGAGGCCTCGCGGGCCGCGCGGTTAGCCCTGCCGCTTTTGGAAAAAGCTTCGCGCGTGGTGATCCTGGCTGCGCCCAAGGCGACCTCGCGCAGCTTTGATCCTCATAGGCTGCAGGCCTACTACGCCGCGCGCGGGGTGAAGGCCGAGGTCGACATCCTGCCAGACAGCGGCGACGCCGCCCCGTTGCTGCTGTACGCCGCCAACAAGGTGGAGGCCGATGTGCTCGTCGCGGGCGCGTTCGGGCATCCCCGGCTGCAGGAATTCATCTTCGGCGGCACGACGCGGACTCTGCTGTCGGCCGATCACCCGTCGCTCTTCCTCTCACACTAGCTCCGAGGTTCAGGTTATGACCCTGTCGCGTATCGTCATGCGGCTTGCCCGCAATCCTGGCACTGAGTTTTCTGGGGGAGACGACCATCGGGGCTATGCCTTGACCGCGCCCCTCACGACCGACGGGATGCTGGACGAGGCGGCCTATGCGAAGAGCAAGGCCTCGTGCCTTGTTCGGCGGTTCGCGCCTGATGAGGAAGCGGTCGACGGGCGCTTGGCGCGCCGCGGCAGCCGCTGGTTCTTCGACTATGACGAAGATGAAGCGGCCGACGACGAGCCGGTTCACAGGCTCGGCGAGCATCGCTTCGCGGTCGGCGAGTATGTCACCGTCACCGACGAGGACGGTCGCCCCCTGACCTACAAGGTGGTCGAGGTTCAACCGGCCGCCTAGGCGTATGGCTCAGACCCCGCCGTTGCGGCGTACCAATTCGCGGACGTCCTGGTTGATGTTGTCGCCAGACTCCGCACCAGCCTTCGAGCGAACCTTGGCGATGGTCAGCGGTCCGGTCTTCGGGCCGCCGGCCTCGTAGCCGACATAACGGTAGCCGGCGGGCAGATCGTTGCCCGTATAGATGAAGGTCGCTCGAAGGCCGCGCTTTTCACGCGACAGCGCTTCGCCGCGCATTCGCACGTCGCGATAGATGTTGACCGTGGTGTCGTCGCCGTTGGCGTCGACCTTCAGCGGGCCAATGCGGACTTTGGCGGTCTCGCTGTCGCTGGAGATATGGACGCCGGGCAGATCGACTTGGGCGGAATCGGAGTCGCCGCCGTCGCGGCTCTTGCCGCTGCTGATGCGGATGCCAGTGTCGGCCTCCGCCTCGGCCTGAACTCGAGCCACATCGGCCGCCAAGGCGCTGACATCGGCTTTCGTGCGGACGACATCGGCGATCCTGGCGCTGACATCGGCCTGGGTCGCCTCGGCGTCAGCGCTCATGGGCCCTGGCGTGCTGCGCAGCTCGGTCTCGATCTTGGCGAGAGTGGCTTGTGCGTCGCCGGTGATCGGCGTGAGCTCCAGGCTGACCTCTGCACCGTCCGCCGACCGGTAGGCGCAGGTCTTGCCGTCATTGCTGATGCTGACGCGAGTCAGGTCGCCTTCGGTCGTTGGGCAATCGAGCTTCGCCACGGAAGGCGAAGCTCCCTGGCAGCCTGCGAGCGTCAGGGCCGAGGCCGCGATCAGCAGGGTCGTTTTCATGAAAAAGGCTCCGGTCGGTTCTCGTTGAACCTGACCGGAGCCCTTTGTAGCGTCGAGTGAATTCGGCGTAAGCCTATTGCTGGCCGGGACGCGAGCCAGCGCCTTCGCGGCGTGCCAGGAAGGCCAGGCGCTCGAACAGATGGACGTCCTGTTCGTTCTTCAGCAGGGCGCCGTGCAGCGGCGGGATCAGCTTGGTCGGGTCGCGTTCAGCGAGCGCCGCGGCGTCGATGTCTTCAACCATCAGCAGCTTCAGCCAGTCGAGCAGTTCCGACGTCGACGGCTTCTTCTTCAGGCCCGGAACCTTGCGCATATCGTAGAAGATGCGCAGCGCCTCGGCGACGAGCTTCTGCTTGATGCCCGGATAGTGGACCTCGACGATCTCGTTCATCGTCTCGGCTTCGGGGAAGCGGATGTAGTGGAAGAAGCAGCGGCGCAGGAACGCGTCCGGCAGTTCCTTTTCGTTGTTTGAGGTGATGATGACGATCGGGCGGATCTCGGCCTTGATCGTCTCATTGGTCTCGTAGACGTAGAATTCCATCCGATCGAGCTCTTGGAGCAGGTCGTTGGGGAACTCGATGTCGGCCTTGTCGATTTCGTCGATCAGCAGGATCGGGCGCTTGTTGGAGGAGAACGCCTCCCAGAGCTTGCCCTTCTTGATGTAGTTCTTCACGTCCTTCACGCGCTCGTCGCCGAGCTGGCTGTCGCGCAGACGCGTCACGGCGTCGTACTCGTACAGGCCTTGGTGAGCCTTGGTCGTGGACTTGATGTGCCAAGTGATCAATTCGGCGTCGAGCGCCTTGGCGATTTCATAAGCCAACACCGTCTTGCCGGTGCCAGGTTCGCCCTTGATGAGGAGGGGGCGTTCGAGCGCAACCGCAGCGTTGACCGCGACCTTCAAATCTTCCGTAGCGACGTAATTGTCGGTGCCTTCAAAACGCTGGCTCATTGGGCTCCCCAGGTGCGGGCTCATAATGGGACCCGCTTTCGAACAAATGTTTCAACTGGAGCCAAACTAAAGGCACGGGCGGGACATTCAAGCTGATTGAGAGGCTTATCGGGGCTGATGTTTCAAACGTCGCAGGGTTAGTCAGTTGTTGCGGGGGGAGATCGAAATCGGATCAGGGGCCGGAAAGGTCCCTTTTGGCCCCTTGTGGAGGGCGTTTTCCGTTCACGGATCGCGATTATCTTTAGTTTGGCTCGCGGCCGCCTGCCGCGCATAGCCCATGCGTTGGAGGTCCTCGTCACTCAGGCCCTTCGACTGAAAGTTCGTAAAGTCGTCCTCGCCGCCGCTCACCAGGTCGGCGTCAGCCACTTCTTCAAGGCCATCAATCGAATCGGGCTCGACCTGATCTTCATCAAAGGCCTCGTCGTCATCGGCATCGTCGGCGGCAACCGCGCGATAGTGAAGCTCGTCGTCCTCCTCGGGAACGTCCTCGTCGAAGGCGGCCTCGTCGAAGTCCGCGGCGTCGAGAGCGAGGCCTTCATCCTCGTCCCGATCACCCTCGGCCGTAGTCAGGTCCAGGAGGTCGGGCAACTCCTCGAACGTCCGCATCTCGTTGAGATTTTGATCTTCATCGAGGTTGGTTTCGTCGAAGGTCTCAGCGCCATCCTGATCGTCGTAGCCGTCTTGCGGGTCGGGCATCGGGGGACTCCAGCGTTGGGCGCGTTTGCGTCGCCCGTCGTGGGATCAACCCGCCGCGGCCACTCGTGTTCCGTCCTGGACGTATTCGCCCAATGCCCCGGCGACCTCGGCCATTACGCCCGTCCAATCCCCGGTCGTGGCGGGAGAGAACACCCGGACCTGACTGTACCAGGGGTAGCTGTCGCTGCCGAGTTGGGTCCAGGCGCGGCGGGCGGTCACCAGCCATGACGGCGCGCCGACCGCGGCGGCCAGGTTGAAGCTGGCGTTGGACACGCCTAGCACCAGATCCATGGCGGCGGACAGCGCCGCAACGTCTTCGAGATCGTCGCGCAGGTTGATCCCGGGCGGCTGATATATCTCCACGCCGAACTCTCGCTTGGCGAAGGCCAGGGCCTCGGACTGATCACCGTACTGCAGGTTGATGAAGGTGGCGCCGGGGGTGGTGAGCACCGGGCGCCACTGTTCGAACGGCGAGAAGTAGAGGTGGCGGCCGGCGTTCATGATCAGGCTGGTCCAAAGCAGGCCGACCTTCGTGCCGGGCAGATGCGAAAGCGTCTGCCGCCAATGCTCGATCCGCGCCGGATCGGTCCGCATGAAGCCTTCCGGGCGATGCGGGAAGGACTGGATCGTCGGGCGATAGGTCTGCAGCAGCTCGGCCATCGGCGCCCAGTAGTCGATGTCCGACCAATCCTTGAGGAAGGGCGCGGTTCGATAGGCGCGGCCCTCACGGGCAATCGTAATGTGGGAGCCCATCCGAACATCGGGGAAGCTGCGCTGGAAGAAGGGCAGCAATCGGTCTGTCACCGCCAGGGTCAATCGGCCGGTGGGGCCAAGATCGGCGATCACGTCCCCGATGAGGTTGGCGAACAGGACCTCGTCGCCCAGGCCTTGCTCGCCATAGAGCATCAAGTGGCGGCCGGCGAGGTCGGTCCCAGGGCGCCATTGGGGGCGGTCGGTCAGGAAATGGATGGGCTCGTTGAAGGTCGGCTCGAGCCGGGCGGCGTAATACTTCCAGCCCTGCGTCAGATCGCCGCGACTGAGCGACATGCTGCCGATGGCGAACCGCATCATGGTCGCGTCCTCCGGCGTCTCGGCCAGGGGAATCGCCTGGAAAGTCTGGGCGATCGCCTCGGGTTCCTGGCCTTTACCGAACATGATGCTGGCCAGGTTGTGCAGCGCCTTGCCGTAGTTCGGACGCAGGCGAAGCGCCTCGGAATAGAAGGTCGCCGCCTGATCGTACTCGCCCTGGTCGCCCAGCACGGTCCCGAGCGTCACCCATAGAATGACCTCTTCGGGGTGAGCCATCAGCGCGGTTCGCAGGACGTCGATCGCTTCCTGGGGGCGGCTTTCACGCCGGAGGAGGGCGGCCAGATTGTTCGAGGCTTCCGGCGCGTTGGGCTTGAGCGCAAGGCTGTGGCGGAAGAGTGCTTCGGCCTGGGGCCACATCTCCATGCGATAGGCTAAGCGGCCTAGATCGTTGGCTATTTCGGGGCTTTCCGGGCCAAGCGCCAGGGCGCGTTCATAGGCTTCGAGAGCGCCGGCCCGGTCTCCCAGCTTGTCGCGCGCGATGCCGAGCAAGTGCCAGGAATAGAGAATGCCCTGATCGTACTTGATCGCCTGGAGCGCGCAGGCTTCGGCCTCTTTGAACTTGTTGTCGTTGGCGTAGATGAGGCCCTTTTTCACATGGCGCAGGGCGGTTCTCATCGCCTTCATGGACGAGACTTCGTCCTGAATCCGGGCAAGCGCCTCGCGAGAGGCGGCGTCGCCGATGGGGCCGCTCTCGAATGGGGATTTACGCACTTCCGGGGGCCGCCTTGCCTAAACGCTCAAAAGGATCTGAGCGGACCTTGTGAAATCATGCTTAACGGTCTGCTAATGCGGCTGGGGCGAAGAGCTTTTGCAAGGAGCGGTTAACCCCTCGCATCTAGCGTTGAGTCCAGCCGCGTTGCGGACCGCTTCGAGACCTGGGCGACACGCCTCTAATGGAGACTGAGGAATGCCGCTGAAACTATCGCTGAAGCCCGGTGAGAAGTTCGTGCTCAACGGGGCGGTGGTGCAGAACGGGGATCGTCGGACGACCTTGGTCTTGCAAAACAAGGCCTCGGTCCTGCGCGAAAAAGACATCATGCAGCCGGACGAGGCGAACACGCCGTCGCGGCGCATCTATTTCCCGATGATGATGATGTATCTCGAGGATGGCGCGAACGGTCGTTACTACGACGAGTTCGCGCAGCGCCTGACCGAGTTCATGGGCGTCATCCGGAATCCGGAAGTCTTGGCGGACTGTGTCGCCATCTCCAAGCACGCCATGTCGCGCGAGTACTACAAGGCGCTCATGATGTGTCGGAAGTTGATCGAATACGAAGACGAGAGGTTGGGGAATGTCGCTTCGAGCTTACCAGCAAGCGGCCACGAGGGCTGAGCCGCCCAAGGACGCGGAATACCGGCTGTTCGGCCAGGTGACGCGCGCGCTCATCGTCGCGTCGGAAGCCCCGATGAGCGATATCGCCGCGCGGATCGACGCGATCGACTGGAACCGCCGACTGTGGTCGACGCTGGCGCGTGATTGCTCCGAGCCGGGCAACGCCCTGCCGCCGCAGGTGAGGGCCAGCATCATCTCGCTCAGTCTTTTCGTCGGGCGGCATTCCAGCGTCGTCATGCGCGGCGAGGACGATTTCGAGACCCTGATCGAGATCAACAAGATCATGATGCAGGCCCTCGGACAGAAGACGGACTCGCCCGTCGCTGCGTGACGGCCTGTCTGAATCATATCTTCGAGTAGAGACGCCGGCCGGATGGCCGGCGTTTTGCGTTCTGGGCCGCGATTGCGGGTGGGCGCTATTTGCCTATCGGCAAAAATTGCCGGGAAAGTCGGCAAAAATTGCCGTGCCGTTGTGGGATTCCTGCTCGCAGGCGTGGTTTCCGCCGGGTAAACGGCAAAATCTCATATAAAACAGTAACTTATGAATCGCTCTGGATGGCCCCGCGATTGCTTGAAAGGGGGCGGGCAAAACGCCTCCGGCTGTCAAAACGACGTCGGTCCCTGAGAAAAGGATCCCGTGCCATGGGGATGAACTCCGTCAACACGAACGCCGGCGCCATGATCGCGCTGCAAAACCTGAACACCACCAACAAGGACTTGGGCGTGACCCAGGCCCGGATCAACACCGGCCTGAAGATCGCGAACGCCAAGGACAACGGCGCTATCTGGGCCATCGCTCAGAACCAGCGCGCTGAATCGACCTCCCTCAACGCCGTCGTCTCGTCGCTGCAACGCGGCCAGTCGGTCGCTGATGTTGCGATGTCGGCCGGCGGCGCCATCTCCGACATCCTGGTTCAGATGAAGGAAAAGGTCTTGGCGGCGACGGAAGCTGGCCTCACCACCGCTTCCAAGCAAGCGCTCAGCGACGAATACACCGCGCTGCGCAATCAGATCGACACCATCGCCAACAACGCGACCTTCGACGGTGTGAACC